>Ga0194121_10000052_pt1 | contig 170878 bp, 163 predicted proteins | sample TA2MahCa50mmetaG_FD_148609 | JGI IMG/M metagenome (GOLD analysis project Ga0194121, IMG submission 148609) | Freshwater microbial communities from Lake Tanganyika, Tanzania - TA2015020 Mahale Deep Cast 50m | ecosystem: Environmental > Aquatic > Freshwater > Lake | place: Tanzania: Lake... | reverse complement strand
CAAGATGCCGCGTCAACTGCAATCCACCCATGCTGTGATCCGGGATGACCGCAACGGCTTCATGCGTCGCATCGTCGACGACCGTCAAACACCTCAACGTGCGTCCACTTGCCGTGCGATCGAAGACAAAATCCATCGACCAGACCTCGTTACGCCGGCTCGGGCGCCCAAGCGGATGCCGCTCCGTCAGGTCTCGCCTCTTGCGCCTACGCCACTGCACTTGCAGCCTCTCAAGCTGATAGAGGCGCTCAACGCGTTTGTAGCTCACGCACTCGCCACGTTGGCGCAGCTTCAGGTAAATCATCCCTACGCCATCGCGACGATGACGCTGGGCAAGCTCCACGATCGATGTGCGCAGCTCGATATTGCGATCGGGTCGCGGTTGATCGCGTAGCACGGTCGCGCTCATACGAACCACCTCGAGCGCCCGGCGTTGCGACAATCCCTGCGTCTGCATCCACCGCACCAGGACCCGACGGTCCGGTGCGGTTACCATTTTTTTCGCAGCGCCTCCCGTGTCACCTCGTTCTTGAGCAGTGACTCGGCGAGCAGCCGCTTAAGCTGTGCGTTCTCCGCTTCCAAGCTCTTCAGGCGCTTTACATCCGACACTTCCATGCCGCCGTGCTTGCTTTCGCCAGGCGTAATAGCTCGCCTCAGAGAACCCGTGCTTGCGACAGAGCTCCTTGATCGCTACCCCAGCTTCCGCCTCACGCAGTATCCCGACGATCTGCTCTTCGCTGAACCGCTTCTTCACGTCCGACCTCCTGCTTCAGGGTCAGACTCTAGACCGTCCTGAGACTAGTTTCCGGGGGGACGTCGAGCTTGCCCTTGCAAACCCATGATTTCCAGAGAGAATGTGGGAGACCGTGGGGTGGTCCGGAAGGGCCTGAGATGCCGCAGTCTGCGGTGAACCCGTTGAACCTGATCCGGTTAGTACCGGCGGAGGGAGCAGGTGATGTTTGATTTACGAGTGTTTTTTTCTGTAATCGTGGCCGTGTCAACGGTTGGCGCCACAGCGAAAACCGAAGCGAAAACCGAATTGGAAGAGGTTGTCATTACGGCCACGCTACGTCCGCAGACGGCGCTGAACGTGGCAGCGAGTGCGACAGTCATCGACTCGAGCACGCTCCGAGAGGCGGGCGTACAACACCTGCAAGACGTGCTCCCGCTCATCCCTAACCTCAACTGGGCTGCAGGTACATCCCGACCGCGATACTTCCAGCTGCGAGGGATCGGCGAGAACGATCAGTGGCAAGGTGCGCCTAATCCGTCGGTGGGATTTTTGATTGATGGCATGGATTTCTCGGGGATAGGCATGCCGGCGACGCTCGTCGATCTCGAACAGGCCGAAGTGCTTCGCGGACCTCAGAGCACTTCACTCGGCGCCAATGCGCTGGCAGGACTCATCAACCTACGCACGCGTATACCCACCCCTGATGAGACGCTTCGCGTCGAGATTGGTACGGGTAATCTTGGTGTAACGTCGGTGGGACTCGTGGTGGGTGGTCCGTTCGCCGAGGGAGGAGATTCGGCTTTCCGATTGGTCGCCCAAGGTTTTCGCAGTAATGGGTCGCGTCGTAACGTGACGCTGGACCGTGACGATACCAATGGTCTCGATGAGCGAACGCTACGCTTTCGTAGTTGGCATGAACTAAACACCCGATGGAAAGCGGATCTATCGCTGCTCGCGGTAGATCTCGATAACGGCTTCGACGCTTTCTCAACGGACAATTCGCGAAGGACGCGCTCGGATGATCCGGGTCGCGACAGCCAACATTCGCGCGGTGCCTCTATGGTGCTGCATTATGACGGCGGCGATTTCGAGTTCAAAAATCTCACCGCCGTGGTTGACGCCGACATTGTCTACTCTTTCGACGGTGATTGGGCGGCTGATCCTTCTTACGACTTTACATCTCGGTTTCTTCGGGACCGGCAAAGCTTATCGCAGGATCTGCGTTGGTCTAGGAAGACGAGGGCGGTTGATCTTGTGGCGGGGATTTATGCGCAGCGCTTGACGGAGGATAACGATCAACTCGATCTCTACGGAGGCGAGGTGTATCGAGTGCTCGTCAGTCATTACGAGGCGAGATCGTTCGCGGGTTACGCCAGTATGGGATATTCATTAAGTGACGCGTGGCGTACGAACTTCGGCTTGCGTATTGAGCGACGCGATGCAAGCTATCGTGATACCGATGGCAGCGATCTATCGCCGGCTGAAAGCATGCTGGGTGGTAACGCCTCGATCGAATACCGTCCGGATCGACAGCGCATGGCTTATCTGGCGTTCGCGCGGGGCTACAAGGCAGGGGGCTTCAACCTCGGCTCAGTTGTACCGACCGATCGCCGGGAATTTGACGCCGAGTTCCTGCACAGCCTCGAGCTTGGCTACAAGTTCGACGATGCAATACGCGGGCTTCGGTACGACCTTGCGATCTTTTACATGAGGCGTACCGCACAGCAGGTGAATACGTCTGCGCAGCTCGATCCAGGTGATCCACTTTCATTCATCTATCTCACCGATAATGCAGCACGCGGTGTCAACTACGGGCTGGAAGGTTCGATCTTTGCAAGACTGTCGGAAGCTTGGTCAATAGGTGCGACCGTTGGCGGGTTGCGCGCTGTATTTCGGGATTACATCGCCGTGGGTGACGATCTTGCGGGTCGTGACCAAGCGCATGCGCCAAGCTTTCAAGTGTCGATGTCACTCGACTACCGTAAGCCCTCGGGTTGGTTCGCGCGACTGGACGCACAACGGGTGGCAGCGTTCTACTTCAGTGATAGTCACGACCAGCGTTCTGCACCGTATTCAATCGTCAATGTGCGTGCGGGTTTTGATGCGGGACACTGGCGAGTCGATACCTGGATGCGTAATGCTTTAAATGCGCGCTACGCCATGAGGGGATTTTTCTTTGGTAATGAACCGCCGGATTACCCCGATAAACTCTACGTTCAGCTAGCCGATCCGCGCGCCGTCGGCGTCTCGGCGGTCTGGCAGGTACGCTGAGTGAGCGGCTGGATCGAATACATTGCGGTAGCTGCGGGGGTTGCCTATGCGTTGCTCGCCGTACAACGCATTCGCTGGGCCTGGGTGTTTGGAGGAATCTCGTCGGCCTTATTAGCGTGGCTCGCTGCACAATCTGCGCTGCCGCTGCAGTCTATTCTGCAGACGGTATACGTCGGCATGGCTGTATACGGGTTCCAGCAATGGAGTTTGGGAGAAACGTCGGTTAGTCCACGGATCGTCCGCTGGCCATGGCAAGCACATCTGGTCTCGGTATCAAGCGTTGCGCTGGCCTCGCTTGTTTTCTCTCCAATGTTTGCCGCGGCTACAGGCGCCAGTTGGCCGCGCCTTGACGCGGCCGTTACGGGAGTGAGTCTGCTCGCTACTTGGATGACAGCGCGTAGCGTACTCGAGAATTGGCTCTACTGGTTTGCCGTCGATATGGCGTCGATCTTTCTTTACGGCATACAGGGGCTTTCTTTGGTGGCAGGTCTTTATGCGGTCTATTTCATCATCGCTATTTTTGGCTGGCGCAAATGGCTCGCCCAGTACCTCCGCCAGTGAGTGCCGTCAACCGAGTCCTAAAGCTCCCAGATGCGCAAGGAGGGCTTGTGCGTCGTGAGTGGGCGTCTCCCGAGATCGCCGGCGAGCTCGGAATCGATCCGCAGTCGGAAGTTGCTGCACAACGTCTGGCGGCTTATCACGGGCTCGCTCCTGCGGTACTCGAATACAACCGGGCATCGAGATTTTTGCTTATGTCTTTCGTCGAAGGCCTGCAGCTCGAGAGGGACTGGATCAAGCGGCCTGAGCGTCGTGCAGCCATGCAGGTCCTGATCACGCGCTTGCGGTCCATCGTTACCGCATCGTTACCAACGCTTGATCTTTCAGCACGACTTTGCGATTTGCATGAAAGACTCGTACGACGCTCACCCGACTGCGCGGAAGTCTATCGAGAGGAGCTCTACGTCTGTCTTTACGGACTATCCAAAGTGGTTGATGGAGCGGAAGTTCTTGTCCATGGAGACCTTATCCCCGAAAACGTTCTCGTCCGCGCCGATGGATCGCTGTGCCTTCTCGATTGGGAGTACGCGCACTGCGGACATGGCGATGAGGACCTCGCCGGTCTTGCGCTCGATCATACTGAGCTTAGAGCGTGGAGCCTTGCCCCTGAGGATTTTGATTTACGGGTGCGAGCGAGGAGACTCCTAAACGAGCTTTGGCATGCGCTCGCCGCGACATGGGTGGCGTCGGGCGATGGACCGGGGCAAACTATATGAGTGCCCACTCTAAAAGTCATCGACCGCGACGGTCGCGAACACCACGTGCCTGCTCGTAGCGGTGTCAGGATTATGGAAACCCTTCGGGAGCTCGATTTCGGCGTTGCAGCCATTTGCGGCGGCATGTGCTCATGCGCAACCTGCCACGTCTATGTCAACTCGACCTTAGCGAGCAAAATTCCGGCTCCAATGGCCGATGAGCGCGAGTTGCTGCAAGAACTCGCGTACGTCAAAGACGGTTCTCGTTTGTCTTGCCAGATCGACATGACGGACGCGCTTGACGGACTGCGCGTTACTATTGCACCAGACGAGTAATTAAATGCGGCGCCACGCGTCATTGCGTGAGCGTCGCCCGACTCGGAGGGGCGTATGGACTGGTTCGTGGTTTTTCTGGTCGCTGGTGCTGCGATTGCAGTATGGCGTATCGTTTACAATGCCCGGAACGCCGCTCGACCCCGCACGGATGATTGGGATTCTCGTATGATAGAGCGCCTGCGACGTAGCGGTGTTGATCCGTTTAAGCCCGTCGATATCGATTTCTTCCTCGCTGTGCCCTCACGGGATAAAGCCGAGACCATCGCAGCACGGTTGCGCGCAGAAGGCTTCGAAACTGACATCCGGGAGTTACCCGACAGTCTCGATCAGTCATGGAGCGTGCATGCCCTAAAAAGTATGTCGCTCAATGTACAAGGTGTGCGCGAGGCTACCGCGCGGCTTCGACAGCTGGCCGATGAGGTAGGGGGTCGTTACGATGGTTGGGCACCAGGTCCAGGAAAACCGGCCGCAGGACCCAATTAAGCTTGGACGTGACTGGCCGAGCGCGCGCCGCTGAGCGCAGGGACTCAGCGTTTTTCGGTTTGACGACGAACGGTCCCGACAGCCGCCGTGGTGGCCTCGGCGTTTCCTAGATAGTGACGGTCCCTGGGTTTTAGGTCGTCGTCCAGATCGTAGAGCAGCGGTACACCTGTCGGAATGTTGAGCTCGACGATTTCACTCTCGTTTATACCGTCTAACATTTTGACCATCGCGCGCAGGCTGTTGCCGTGCGCTGCGACGAGCACGTTGCGTCCTTCGCGCAGTGCCGGCGCCATGCGCGACTCCCAGAAAGGCTGAACCCGCACGTGCGTGTCTTTTAAAGATTCGGTGGCCGGCAGCAGTGCAGGATCGATGCCTGCGTAGCGTAAGTCGAAGCGCGGGTGACGCGGATCGCTGGTCTCGAGTGCCGGCGGCGGGGTGTCGTAGCTGCGGCGCCAGATCTTGACCTGCGCCTCACCGTGACGGGCGACCATTTCGGCTTTATTGTATCCCTGCAGCGCGCCGTAGTGACGTTCGTTGAGTCGCCAGCTGCGCTCGACCGGAATCCACATGCGATCCATCTCGTCGAGCATGATGCATAACGTGCGAATGGCTCGTTTGAGCAGAGAGGTGAAGGCAATATCGACAGCGATTCCCTCGCGCAGCAGTTCCTTGCCGGCGGTAGCCGCTTCAAGTCTCCCTTGCGGCGACAGATCGACATCGTGCCAGCCTGAGAACAGATTCTCGACGTTCCAAATACTTTGACCGTGTCGGATGAGTATGAGTTTACCGGGCACGACGGACTCCTTGTGCGGGAGGGCTATTCACGCGGCGCGAATGCTAGCATGCAGGGGGCAGAATGATGCGGATTCGGAGGCCGCGAGGCTCTGCCGGCTCTGCCGAAACCCGTCCCCAGTGCGCCTCGAAGACACGCCGTGCGATGGTGAGTCCGAGACCCGAACCCTGATCGTCGTCGGCACCGGCTGGTAGTCGGGTATAGGATAAATATATTTGTATTTGCGCGCGCATCTCTACGGGAACCTAGGGACTGCGATCTTCGATGGTAACGACGATTTTCGTTTCGCCCAATTTGTCGAGACGCGCATCGATTTGGATGGAGGAGTACGGTGGCGCGCAGCGGATCCCGTTCCATAATAACTTGTGGAGCCCGCTGCGTACTAAGTAATTTTGGATCGGCGACAACGTAGAGTTTTTCAGCGTCTTTCAAGAGGAGTTGAACCTCGCGAGTAGTAGCCTCGTCGTGCTCGTCTGCGACCAGGGTGTAGCGATGCTCATTAAGCTGCAGCAAATGTTTGGTGCTGACAGGCTCCTACTCGAGGCGCGTTAAACGAAGCACATCGCCAATCGCTTGGTTCATGCGCTCAAGTTCCCTAACAATGTGCGTGTGCTCAGCCAGTGTTAGCGGATGCTTCCGCTGAGCGAGAGCGATCGTAGCCCGCAGCCGTACAAACGGTGAGCGTAGCTCGTGAGACATATCGCGCATGAGCTGTTGACGAGAGCCGAGTAGGCCTTCGATTCGGGAGGCCATTGCGTCGAAATCTTGGGCAAGAGCGCCGAGAATGTGAAGCTCGAGATTGCCAAAACTGATCGTGGTATTCGCGGCAGGGGCCCTGTGGCAGAAGTCGCCACGGCGGTACGCTTAACGATAGCCCGGATACGAGCGGCCAATTCGAGAGGATTGAAGGGCTCGGCAGGTAGTCATCGGCGCCCGCTAGGAGACCGGCGATTCGATCGCTGTCCTCACCTCGAGCCGTTAGCATGATCACCGGTTCGGCGTATGGCACGCCCAGACGACTGAGTTTCTCGGTGCCGTCGATATCAGGCAGGCCAACGTCGAGCGCGATGCGATCGGGGCATTGCATTTAAACGCGCGCGAGCGCATCGTCGGCGTTTGGGACGGAGGCGACCTCGAAGCCCTGCGGGGTGAGGTTATCGCGCAGCATCGAGGCAAGGGCGCAATCGTCTTCGCCGAGCAGCAAGGAGGACATGACCCCACGTTTACGTTCTGTTGACCCACGAGTGCAAGCACGAGGTCTAGACTCGATCAACCCTTGGCAAATCGGTGGAGTGGTCAAATCATGAATGCAAGTCTCGAAAAGGGGCTGCCACCGGCAGCCGGCGGGATGAAGAGTTTTCTGGCGCGGCCCCCATGGCCGGGGCTGATGGCTTTTATCATCGTCTTCGTCGTTCAGGCTCTCGGCCATACGGTGATGATCATGATGGAGGATATTTGGCCGGGTCCGGGACACGTCTACGATTCGGCTATAGCACTCGGCTTTTTTGGAGCGGTGTTACTGTGGCTCGGTATGCGAAATCCGAACGAAGTCGCGGCGACCTGGTACGGCTTTTGGGCGGGTACTTTTCTTTGGACCGGCTGGATCGAGTTCGCTTTCGTATGGTCGGCGCAGGTGCTCGACGTTCCTGATCTTATGGACAAGTACAACCCAGACTCAATCGCGACCAAGGGCGAATATCTCGTCATGATGTCATCGATCGGCGTCATGGGTGCGACGCTCGTCTACTTTCTATTTAACAAAGAAACAAAGTGCAACTTCTTCGTGTGGTTCCAGCGTCACCTCGGAATGAAGACAGGGAAGCCAAACCCTGCGCACGAGCGTAGTTTTGCCGGTATTACGGCGCTTGAGACCATCTACGTCATATGGTTCTTTTATCTGTTTTTGCTTTTTCTCTACGATGAATCTTTTTTTGGTGATCGTCATCCGGCAGCCTACATCGTTTTTGGATTAAATATCATCTGGGCGGTGTATCTGTTTCGGAGGCTGATGTTGTTTTGGAAGGTGACCTCGGCAATCCGTTACGGCATTCCAACGGCAATCGTCGCTTGGAATGCTGTGGAACTCGGTGGACGCTGGAGACTCTTTACGGAGTTCTGGGAATACCCCGAGAAATACGCCATCGAGTTAATCGCTATTTCCATTGGGGTGGCGCTTGCCGCGTGGCTTGCAGTCCGAACGCCCATGCACCAGAAGGCGGAGCTGTCTAAGCAGAAGCTCGCTCAGGCGAGTGACTCCTAGTCGAACTAACATCGATCTGTAGCCGCCGCCGACGGTCAGTCGGTGAGAGATCTCAGGGCATCGAGACAGACAGAGAGCGACGCGAAATCGGCTGAACCGAGGCCCGAAATCTCCGTCACCGCACGCTCCCACTCTGCGAGCGCTGGTTTGCGGCTCGCACTCCAGCGTTCGAGACCACTTCCCAATATGACCCGTTCAACTATCTTGCGCTCAAGCGTTCGGCCGGCCTCGCGCAAGCCAATTCTGGCGGTCGCCTGAAGAGTGGACTCCACGGTCAGCGCAGAAATTTTATCCTCCAGCCAGTCGAGCTTGAGTGCCGCGGTAGTGGCGAACCATACCTTCGCCGTCTCGGCGACGCCGCGACGCACGGTTGTTGCACACGCGAGGATGTCGAGCGCGTTGTCGAGAACTCGTAGCTCCGCAAGGATGGCACATAGCGGCGTAGGCAGGCCCGCCTGGGCGAGCTCTACCACGGCTGCGCGATGCCGTTCTGCTGGGCTGCCTGCAAGCGCCGCGGGGATTGCCGCGCGTAGCGCTTGCATGGGCGACCAAAGCTCGCGAACAGCTTGGTCGACATTGAGCGAGTTGCGACGATGGCGCAGTAACCAAAGTGTGATGTGCCGTATAAGTCTCGCTGTGTCCGAGTACGCCACGTATTGGACTCGGCTCGGTACGTGATTATCAAGCGCCTCGAGCTTACCCCAGACCTCGCGCATGCCGAGGATCTCTCTGGCGATGCTGTAGGCGCGTGCAACATCGGCTGGCACCGCACTGCTCTCGGCGCAAGCTCGAAGAACGAAACTCGGCCCCATGCGGTTGACTAGGCTATTCGTCACCGCAGTCGTGATTATTTCACGGCGTAACTTATGAAAATCGATGTCCTTTTCGAATCTGCGCCGTACTGCTGTAGGGAAATAGCGCGCGAGTTCTGCAGCAAAATAACGATCATCGGGTAGCTCGGAAGTAATTAGCTGCCGATTAAGTGAAATCTTTGAGTAGGCGAGCACCACGGCGAGCTCGGGTCGGGTGAGTCCGATACCTTGCTTGCGACGTGCTGTGAGTGTTTCCTCGTCGGGTAGATTTTCTATCACTCGATCGAGGTCGCCGCTACGTTCAAGCTCGCGGATGACGCCGCGCATCTCGGGTAATCGTTCGGCCGACTGAAGCTCGAGCGTCGAGAGTGCCTGGCTCTGCAGGTAGTTGTTACGCAATACGAGCGCAGCCACCTCGTCCGTGAGGCCCACGAGCAGACGATCACGGTCCTTACGCCGCAGGCTTCCACGCGCCTCGATACCGCTCGTTAGAATCTTGAGGTTAACCTCGACATCAGAGGTATTCACGCCAGCTGAGTTATCGATAAAGTCCGTATTGATTCGTCCGCCCGACAAGGCGTACTCAACCCGTCCACGCTGCGTGAATCCGAGGTTGCCACCTTCACCCACGACTCGTGCGCGAAGCTCGCGACCGTCGACGCGCACAGCGTCATTACCGCGATCACCCGCCGCCGATTGTGGCTCGAGCGAGGATTTAACGTAGGTACCAATACCACCGTTCCACAATAGATCGACTCGCATGCGCAGGATGGCTTTAATGAGCTCGACCGGCGTCAGGGTGTCGGAGCTTAGGTCGAGTAGAGCGTGAGTCTCGGCGGACACTCGAAGAGATTTCGCGGTGCGCTCATAGACGGCGCCACCCCTAGATATGAGTTTGTTGTTGTAGTCACTCCAGTTCGAGCGGGCCATAGCAAAGAGCCGTGTGCGTTCGACGTAGGATTTCGAAGGATCCGGATCCGGATCAATGAAAATGTGTGCGTGGTTGAAAGCGGCAACGAGCTTTATCTTGGGTGACAGCAGCATGCCGTTGCCAAATACGTCACCCGACATGTCGCCGATACCTGCCACCGTGAAAGGTTGCGACTGAACATCTATGCCGTTTTCACGGAAGTGCCGCTTCACACATTCCCACGCGCCTCGTGCCGTTATCCCCATTTTTTTATGGTCGTAACCCGCCGAGCCGCCAGAAGCGAAGCCATCACCGAGCCAGAAGCCGCGCTCAACCGCGATGGCGTTCGCCGTGTCCGAGAAGGTGGCTGTGCCTTTGTCGGCAGCGACGACAAGGTAGGGATCGTCCTCATCGCGCCGCCGTACGCCGCTCGGCGCAACGACTTTTGAGCCTGCGAGGTTATCGGTGACATCCAGCAGAGCGTGGATAAAAGCACGATACGCCGCGACGCCCTCTGCTTGAACAGCTTCGCGGGTGCCACCGATGGGTAAGCGGCGCGCTACGAATCCGCCTTTCGCACCCACAGGAACGATCAGCGTATTCTTGACGTTCTGCGCTTTCATGAGGCCGAGCACCTCGATGCGGAAATCTTCGCGTCGGTCTGACCAACGGATACCGCCACGAGCGACATTGCCCATTCGCAGATGCACGCCTTCGACTTGCGGTCCAAACACATAGATTTCGTGAAGGGGCCGCGGAAGGGGAAGATTTGGGATCGCGTGCGGATTGATTTTGAAGGCGAGCGTCGAGCGACGCGAGCCATCGAGGTTGCGCTTGTAGTGATTAGTACGGTCGATCGCTTCGATAACCGCGAGGAAGGCGCGCAGGATGCGATCCTCATCGGCGCTCGCAATTGCCGCGAGACGTTGATCGATTTGCGCAAGTAGACGCTTGTCGCCATGGTTACGCGTGCAATCGAGCGACAATCGCTGCTCGAAGAGAGTATGCAGATCCGTTGCGAGATCGGCATGGGCTACGAGCGTACGCTCCATGTAGCTCTGACTGAACGGAATACCCGTCTGAAGCAGGTAGCGACAGCAGGCTCGTAAAACGTTGACCTCGTATGCCCCGAGGCGTGCGAGCAGGATCAGTCTATTGAAACCGTCGTTTTCGAGTTCGCCTTGGCGAACGACTCGCAGCGCCATAAGCAGCCGGTCCCCGTCACACGCGACGTCCAGTGTTGCCCCGTTACGCAGTTCGAGGGAAAAGTCTTGCAACGAAACGATAGGTCCGCCGCCGATACCGGCGAGTGTCCACGGTCGTTCCACCAACATGCGCAGACCAAAGTTTTCGAGCAATGGCACGAGCTCGGCGATCGGCAACGCCTCGGCATACTTTGCGACCCGTAGGTGAATAATATTCTTTGGCGAATGCACAGGCCGATGCAGTCGTAAGTGTGGCAGATCGGGCGTTGCGATGAGCGCCTCGAGCGCCTCGAGATCTACCATTGCATCTGTTGGCGTGACTTCACTTTGGTAAGCGAGCGGAAAGCGAGCGCCATGACGTTCAAGCAGCTCCAAGGCACGGGCTGAAGGCATCGAATCGAGCAACGCTGTGCGGAGGTTGTCCGACCAGGTAGCGACAACAGCGGCAATGACTTTTTCAATCTCCGCTGCGTTTAGGCGGTTCGGGAGTTCGTCGCCACGTACCGTGATGTGAAGGCGTGCGTGGTTTGAAAGAACGATTTGCAACTGTGACTCAAGACTACTGCCACTGCAGCGTTCCAGCAGAAGGCGTTCGATACGCCGACGCACTTCGGTGGTGTATTGATCGCGTGGTACGAACACCATGCACGACCAGAATCGACCCGGTGCATCATGGCGCATCATGAGACGCGTAGTGCGACGCTCATACAGATTGACGACGCTTCGGACGAAGCTGACTAATACTGACACCGGCGACTGGAAAAGTTCATCGCGAGGCCAAGTTTCGAGCACAGCGAGCACGGCTTTACCGTCGTGGCTCTGTGGATCTAGGCCGAGTGTATCTATAACCCGTTCCACTTTGTGGCGCACCACGGGAATCTCCCTCGGCGAGGCGAAGTAGGCCGTTGAAGTCCAAAGGCCCACAAAACAATGTTTGCCGCGTACCTGACCCCATGGATCAATATCTTTAACGATGATCTGATCAAGATGACCGGCACGGTGCACGGTCGAGCTCATCGGCGACTTGGTGATAAGGAGTAGTTCCGAATTACGGAACGCTTTGCGTGCCGCGCCATGAAGTGCCTCCGTTTGCCCTGCACGGATACGCTCCGAACGCAACAATCCGAGCCCGCTCCGGGCTACCGACAGCAGCCGGTCAGTAGTGCGTCCACGACGAAATGCGTGATAGCGGTACCCGAGGAACACGAAGTGCGCTCCCTCAACCCATCGCAACAATTCAACCGCTTCCGTTCGAGCCACTCGACTGATACGTTTTTCATACCTCGCTTTGGTTACCGATGACTGCATCGCGACCAACACACCGAGCACCTTAGCGCGCATGGCGCGCCAGTCCTCTACGGCGATACGTACATCGTCGAGCGTAGCGCGCAGCGAGGCGGCGATTCGTTCGCGTCGAGCATCACCAAACTGGTGGTCGATTTCATAGAGCTGCCATGATTCACGGCCAGTCGCATTTGTGTCCATCGCTAGGGATGCAGTCTGCAGCACGCCATCGCGTCGACGCGTCGCTTGCAGCACTGGATGGATCAGCATGTGGACGCCGACACTGGCTGTCGCAAAGGCGAGGCTGATGGAATCGACGAGAAAAGGGCGGTCATCGGTAACGACAAGCGTATAATTAAATCGATCACCTATTGGGTCATCCGAGGCGGGTGAAAAGACGCGTACAAGCGTTTCGCCTGGTCGGCGGCGACGAGCGAGTTCGTAGTGGCGCTGGGCGAGAAAGGCGAGCGTGCGCGGATGACGGCTCGCGAGCTCCTCCTCGCCCACGCCCCTAAAATAATCGCGCAGCAAAGCTGCAGGTGGTGCTCCTCTCAAACTACGCGCCGCACGCGCGATCTGATTGATGAGGGTGATTCTTCGTCGCGGAAGTCGACTAAGCATAATATTTCGGGCCTCGATGAATCGTTTAAGAGTGATCGCCAAGCGTTCGTGCACGCCCAAGCAGGATATCGAGAATGCGTTCGAGTGCCTCGCGGTCGGCAGCATTGAGTACTTTGATTAAGGATTGTTCGTGATGCAAGGCAAGGGGCACAACCTCGCGATAAATACTTATTCCCTCTGCGGAAAGTTTGAGAATCGATCGTCGTCGGTCGCCCGGGGACACGTTACGCTCGATACGACCTTTGTCGAGCAGACTCGAGACGGCGCGGCTGACGGCGACCTTGTCCATTGCTGTGCGCTTGGCAACTTGGGCAGCGGAGAGCTCCGGCTGCATAGCGAGCACGGCCATGACGCGCCACTCCGGGATGCTGATGCCGAAACGAGAGGAGTAGCTTCCAGCGATGGCGGAGCTTACGAGATTGCTTAGCACCGACAAACGGTAGGGCAGGAAGCGATCGAGTTGCAGATGCGGCGTATCCCTCATGAGAGGCGAATCGCTGTCAAGTTTGCGACTAGGCGACTTTCTGATCGAGCGCACCGAAAATCGAACGACCATCATCGCCGTACATCTCGATGTGAACACGATCGCCAGAATTCATGAACGGTGTGCGGGGTTTGCCTTGCGTGAGTGTTTCAACGGTACGCTGCTCGGCGATGCACGAGAAACCCACGCCACCATCCGTTACCGGTCGACCCGGTCCGCCGTCCGCTCCTCGATTGGATACCGTACCCGAGCCGATGATCGTTCCAGCGATAAGCGCACGGGTTTTAGCTGCGTGCGCAATGAGCGTCGGGAAATCGAAGGTCATATCGATACCGGCGTTCACGCGCCCGAAGGGTTTGCCGTTGTAGACCACTACGAGTGGGCGATGCAGACGACCGCCGTCCCAATACGTGCCGAGTTCATCGGGAGTAACCGCTACCGGCGAAAGGGCGCTCGAAGGCTTCGACTGGAAGAATCCGAATCCTTTGGCAAGTTCATTGGGAATGAGGTTACGAAGTGAAACATCGTTCACGAGCATCAAGAGTCTGATTCGAGTGGCTGCCTCGGCGACCGTCGCACCGAGTGAGACGTCGTCGGTCACTACGGCCACTTCAGCCTCAAAATCAAGGCCCCACGAAGCGTCGACAAGGGGAATCGTGCCGGTGGGTGCGAGGAAGGTGTCAGAGCCGCCTTGATATATGAGCGGATCAGTCCAGAAAGAGGCCGGCATCGGCGCATTACGCGCCTTGCGAACGAGTTCGACGTGATTTACGTACGCCGAACCGTCTGCCCACTGGAAGGCCCTTGGCAGTGGCGATAGGCAAGCCTGAGGATCAAACGGTTGGCCTTCGCCCGATTCGACTTTGGCCGAAAGCTCCCGCAGCGGCGCCTCGAGACTCGACCAGTCATCGAGGGCGGTCTGCAAGGACGGTGTAATGCTGTCTGCCGACAACATTCGCGAGAGATCCTTGGAGACGACGATGAGACGACCGTCTCGGCGACGCGAATCCTCGGTGCGCAACGTAGCGAGCTTCATACCGATGTTCCGTCTGCGAATTCAGCGGCGTGCAGCCATGCAGCATGACGTGGAGCACGCTTGGTCCGACTCCATTCTTCGAGCATCGCCGAAGCAACCTCGCGGGCCAAGCGCTCCTGCTCGGGCGTGCCCGTATTCACCGTGAGTTCGAGTCGGTGACCGTTCGGATCAAAGAAATAAATCGATTTGAAGAGACCGTGGTCGGTGGGTCCGACGACCTCGATACCACGCTCGATAAGTTTTTGGCGGGTGCTCGCGAGTGCGCCGAGATCGGCTACCTCGAAGGCGATGTGCTGCACCCACGTCGGCGTATTCGGATCGCGTCCCATCGGATCGCGGGTCGGTAGCTCGAAAAACGCCAGTACATTACCCATCCCGGCATCGAGGAACACGTGCATGTACGGATCGAGCTCATGGGTAGAGGGCACGCGGTCTTCCGAAAAGGCCGTTGTGAGAGCCATACCGAGCACGTCGCGATAAAACTCCACGGTTTCTTTGGCGTCGCGACAGCGATAAGCCACATGATGAATTTTTTTTACGAGACTCATCTCTTGAGTGCCCCACGTCGCATCTGATCACGCTCGAGCGATTCGAACAGCGCTTTGAAATTACCTTCGCCGAAGCCCTCGTCGCCCTTGCGTTGAATGAACTCGAAGAACATGGGCCCGATGAGGCACTCCGAAAAAATCTGCAGTAGGAGCTTACGTTCGCCGCTCGTCGTACCATCGAGCAGGATACCGCGTTGCTGTAGCGCTGCCGTGGGCTCGTCGTGGCCGGGCAGCCGACCGTCCAGCATTTCGTAGTAGGTCTCGGACGGTGCGGGCATGAGCGGGACACCGCGCTTCCGCAAGTCATCGACCGTGGCGCATAAGTCCGTCGTCGACAGAGCGATGTGCTGAACGCCCTCGCCATTAAAGCGGAGCAGGTACTCCTCGATCTGTCCACCACCCTGACCGCCCTCTTCATTGAGCGGAATGCGAATCTTATCGTCGGGCGCCGTCAAGGCGCGCGACCGCAGTCCCGTGTGCTGCCCGTGGATGTCGAAGTGACGGATTTCGCGGAAATTGAACGTTCGCTCGTAGAACGTAGCCCAGTGCGCCATACGACCGTGATAAACGTTATGCGTCAGGTGATCGATGAGTTGCAGGCCGACGCCGGCGGGACGGCGCCCGACGTTCGGCAACCATTCGAAGTCGGTATCGTAAATGCTCGCACCGTCGACGTAGCGATCGATGAGGTAGAGCGCCGCGCCGCCGATGGCCCGAATGGCGGGGAGACGGAGCTCCATAGGTCCGGTCGGCAGATCGACAGGTTGGGCACCGAGCTCTAGCGCTCGGGCGTAGGCCTTCTGCGCATTACGGACGCGGAACGCGATACCGCAGGCGCCGGGACCGTGCTCATTGGCGAAATAGCCGGCTTGGCTGCGCTTCTCGCGGTTGACGATAAAGTTGATGCCGCCTTGTCGGTAAAGCGTCACATCTTTCGAGCGGTGATGCGCCACCGCCTCGAACCCAAGCTGCTTGAACACCGGTTCCAGCAAGGCGGAGTTTGGGGAGGCGAACTCGACGAATTCGAAGCCGTCGAGCCCCATAGGATTGGCGCGGGGCTCCCTCACGTCCTCAGCCATTGATGAATCCTTTAATTACATTTGAAACAGTTTCAAATGTAACGTTTTTACTTCTGGCAGTCTACGGGGTATAATGTTTCCGGATTGCGAAATCCTGAAATTCCAGTGAACGCCGAAATAATGTCGCGGATTTTGCGTGCCGTCGCAGACGTGGCGCGACTGCGGCTGCTTCGGCTCTGCGCAGATCGACTGACCAGCGTTTCGGAACTCGCAGCGGCCACCTCCGACAGCGAGCCGAACGTCTCTCGTCATTTGAAGCAGCTCGCCGAGGCGGGGCTGCTGCGTCGCGTTCGACGAGGGCAGCGCGTCGAATACCAGCCGGTTTCGGGGTTCGATTTCTCGGCGGACCTTCTTGGCTTGCTGTTGTCTCGACTTGCCGTAGACGACGCACCACTGCGTGAGGCGAGGGCTCGTCTTCATGCCATCGAGGCCGGTGCTCGCGGGAGCCTGCGTGGCTCAGCGGCCGATTGGGTAGTCACTAGTCGCCTTGGACGCAGTCTACGAGGCGCTCTTGGAGGCGAGTTTTGTCGCGATATAGCTGGAGCGAGCGTGCTCGTGCGCAGTCAGCATCGCGAGGTTCTTGAGGCGTTACTGAAGGATGATCAGCGCGGCGCACATCGCGTTACCCTTCGCGCGACGTCTAAACCCGAAAAAAATGTTTTGCAGTCCTGGCTCGGGGCCGAGGGGTTTCAAGCCGAGGTTTTGACGAGCGGCGAACTGCGTGCCGGCGGGATGTTTGATGTTTGTCTCGAAGCACCGACGCAAGGCGAAGTCCGCGAACTTGATCAACTTCCAGTCCTTTTGCAGCGCGCGCGCGCTCACCTCAGTGATTCAGGCGTACTCTGGTGCGTAATTTCGTACGACCTGCTCGAAGGACAGGTTTCGCCACCGCTGCATTTACGCTCGCTGCTCGCCGAGTGCGGTATCGACTGTTTATCCATCGCGCCCGTTGAAGCCGAGGGTCATCACGTGCTCGTCGCCCGCGGTTGTGTGCTCGGGGCTCGGTCGAGCGAGCCTGCGGCGTCGTTGCAGCCGGCGTCTGTTCACGGCTAAACCCACTGGATTGATTCGAGGTAGTTGTAATGTCTGCTGAACCGATCCGGGTCTCCTTCGAATTCTTCCCGCCGGCCGACGCGGAGATGGAAGCAACGCTATGGCAGTCGGTGCAGCGCCTTGCGCCGCTTGCGCCACGTTTCGTCTCCGTGACCTACGGTGCTGATGGATCGACCCGCGATCGCACGCATGGACTCGTAAAGCGGATTCAATCCGAGACTGCTCTCACGAGCGCGCCACATCTCACCTGCGTTGGCGCGCTGCGCGGCGAGGTACTCGACATCGCCCGTAGATATTGGGCTGAGGGTATTCGTCATCTCGTAGCTTTGCGTGGCGATGCGCCGCAGGGCGTCACGAAGTACGAACCACACCCCGACGGATTCGCTTACGGCGCAGATCTTGTCGCCGGATTACGATCCGTCGCTGACTTCGATATATCGATTGCGGCCTACCCGGAGACCCATCCAGAGGCGAGTTCGCCTGAGGCAGATTTTAAGAATTTTCGGCGTAAGGTCGAAGCCGGAGCCACTCGGGCGATCACGCAGTTTTTCTTTGATACAGACGACTATCTGCGCTTTCGCGATCGTTGTGTTGCCGCTGGAATCAGCATCAGCATCGTTCCGGGCATCCTGCCAATCACCCGCTTTCCGCAGGTGACGCGGTTCGCCGCCCGCTGCGGCGCGAAGATTCCGAACTGGCTCGCTGAGCGATTCTCGGGTCTTAACGACGATCCCGACACTAGACGATTGATCGCGGCCAACGTCGCCATTGAGCAGGTGTCTCAGCTGCGCAGTCACGGCGTCAATGAATTTCATTTTTATACGCTTAATCGCGCTGAGCTCACTTACGCGATCTGTCACGCACTCGGCCTGCGACCGCAGCACGCTGGAGCAGAGGTATGAGATGCTGCCCGATACACTTGCCGGGTCTGCCGTACACCGATTCTATACGGGCGCTTGATAAGCGTTCGGTGAGTGCCAAGGCTGCGCCGTATTTAATCGTATCGGTTGATGTGAAGGCGCGCGAGAGGCGGATCCGCCGCCTGCGCGAGCTCATCGAGGAACGCATCCTGGTGATCGACGGTGCGATGGGTACGATGATCCAGCGGTACAAGCTCGACGAGGCTGGTTACCGTGGCGAGCGTTTTCGCGGGTACGGCTGCGATGTCCAGGGTAACAACGATTTGCTGACGCTCGTTCGTCCGGACATCATTTCTGATATCCATCGTGCGTACCTTGAGGCGGGCGCGGACATTATCGAGACCAATACATTCAATTCGACGACGGTCTCCCAGGCCGACTACGGCATGGAAGCGCTCATCCCCGAGCTCAACTTCCGCGCCGCCCGCATCGCACGCGATGTCGCCGATGACGTGGCTGCCAGGACTAAAACAACGCGCTTCGTCGCAGGCACGCTCGGTCCGATGAACCGTACTGCGTCGATCTCGCCGGACGTCAACGATCCCGGGATGCGTAACGTCAACTTCGACCAGCTCGTTCTCGCCTACGTCGAGGCCGCACGTTCGCTTGTGCAAGGTGGGGTCGATATTCTCCTAATCGAGACGATCTTCGACACCCTAAATGCCAAGGCTGCGCTCTTTGCCGTGCGTCAGGTGCAGCATGAACTTGGCATTGACCTGCCCGTAATGGTATCGGGTACGATCACCGACGCATCGGGCCGAACGCTTTCAGGTCAAACCACCGAGGCGTTTTGGAACTCTGTGCGTCACGGCGAGCTTTTCGCTATCGGGCTCAATTGTGCGCTCGGAGCGAGCGAGATGCGGCCGTACATCGCGGAGCTCTCTAGGATCTCTGACCGGTACGTCAGCGCGTATCCAAATGCGGGTCTGCCCAACGCCTTCGGTGAATACGACGAGACGCCCGAGCAGACGGCGGCTTTACTCTCGGAATTCGCCCAATCGGGCCTGCTCAACATCGTCGGCGGCTGTTGCGGTACGACTCCCGACCACATCCGACTAATCGCCGAAGTAGTGAAGGGCGTGAAGCCGCGCCAGCGTGCGAAAGCGGAGGTGAAATGTCGATTGTCGGGTCTTGAGCCGCTCAATATCAGCACCGAGACGCTTTTCGTAAACGTTGGGGAGCGCACCAACGTCACGGGTTCGGCGAAGTTCCGCAAGCTCATCGAGGCAGGCGATTACGGTGCTGCCGTCGACGTCGCTCGCCAACAAGTCGTTGCCGGCGCGCAGATTATCGATGTCAACATGGACGAGGGCATGCTCGATTCCGAGGCGGCGATGGTTCGATTCTTGAATCTCGCGGCTTCGGAGCCCGACATCGCGCGCGTGCCGGTGATGATCGACTCGTCCAAGTGGTCGGTCATCGAGGCGGGCCTCAAGTGCGTACAGGGTAAGGCGATCGTTAACTCAATCAGCCTAAAGGAAGGAGAGGAGGCCTTCATCGCGCAGGCGAGAAAGGTGCGCGCCTATGGTGCCGCGGTCGTCGTCATGGCGTTCGATGAGAAAGGCCAGGCCGACAGCGTCGAGCGCAAGGTTGCGATCTGCGAGCGCTCCTATGACGTACTGACGCGAAAGATCGGCTTTCCGCCTGAGGACATTATCTTTGACCCGAACATATTCACCGTGGCGACGGGCATTGAGGAGCACGCCATCTACGGTATGGATTTTATCGAGGCGACGCGCATTCTTAAGCAGAAGCTGCCGCACGCTCTAGTAAGTGGTGGCGTGAGTAACGTCTCGTTCTCCTTCCGTGGCAACGATCCGGTTCGCGAGGCGATGCACAGCGTATTCCTTTACCACGCCATCCGCGCCGGGATGGACATGGGCATCGTGAATGCGGGACAGCTTGCGATCTACGAGGATATCCCTGCGGATCTCCGCGAGTCGGTCGAGGATGTAATCCTTAACCGACGCGCCGATGCTACCGAGCGTCTGCTTGGGATCGCAGGTCGCTTCAGGGGCGAAGGGGGTACGAAGCGTGAGGTCGATCTAGAGTGGCGGACGCTGCCGGTCACCAAACGCCTTGAGTACGCGCTTGTGAAGGGTCTCGATGAATTCATTGTTGAAGATACGGAGACCGCACGTCTCGCGACCGAGCACCCGATTAAGGTCATTGAAGGGCCGCTGATGGACGGTATGAATGTGGTCGGCGACTTGTTCGGTGCCGGCAAGATGTTCCTACCTCAGGTCGTTAAGAGCGCCCGAGTGATGAAGAAGGCGGTCTCACATCTTGTGCCGTACATCGAGCGCGAGAAGTCTGGCGCAGCGCGCAGTAACGGCAAGGTCGTGCTCGCGACTGTGAAGGGTGATGTTCATGATATCGGTAAGAATATCGTCGGCGTGGTCCTACAATGCAACAACTTTGAAGTCATCGACCTTGGCGTCATGGTACCGGCCGAGCGTATCCTCGATGTGGCGCGCCGCGAGAACGCGGCACTAATCGGCCTCTCAGGGTTGATCACGCCGTCTCTTGACGAGATGGTGCACGTCGCACGTGAGATGCAGCGGCAGGGATTTTCGGTGCCGTTGCTGATCGGCGGAGCAACGACTTCGCCTGCACACACTTCGGTGAAGATTGCGCCTCAATATCGCGAGCCCGTCGTCTATGTGAAAGACGCCTCGCGTGCGGTTGGCGTCTGCCAATCTTTGGTCACGCCGTCCTCGAAATCCTCTTTTGCTGCCAAGGTAGCCGAAGAGCACGAGCGTAGACGCGAGCAGCACGCCGGCAAGACAGTTAAGCTACCAGAGGCCAATCTCTCTGCAGCACGTGCGAATCGGCGGCGCATCGATTGGCAGGCTTATCGGCCGGTCGCTCCGCTGCGTCCTGGCGTACAAGTGTTCGAGGATTACCCACTCACCGATCTGCTCGACTACATCGATTGGATGCCGTTTTTCAATGCTTGGGAATTTGCGGGTAAGTTTCCGGACATCCTCAACGACCCTATCGTCGGTGAGGCCTCGAGCAATCTCTATGCCGATGCGCGTCGCATGTTGAAGCAGATCATCGCGGGTAAGTGGCTATCGGTTCGTGCGGTGCTCGGGTTCTTCCCGGCGAACTCCGTCGGCGATGACATCGAGGTGTACACGGGCGAGGATCGTCGCGAGGTGCTGATGACGCTGAATCATCTTCGTCAGCAGAAAGGTAAGCCCGTAGGACAGCCGCATGAATGCCTATCCGACTACGTGGCGCCTCGCGATAGCGGCATACGCGACTACATCGGTGGCTTTGCCGTCACGACGGGCATAGGCATCGAGGAGCACGTTGCGCGCTTCGAGGCTGCACACGATGATTACTCGAGTATCATGCTTAAGGTGCTGGCCGATCGTTTTGCCGAGGCGGCAGCCGAGCACTTCCACGAGCGCTCACGTCGTGAGCTTTGGGCTTACGACTCCGTAGAACAGTTGACGAACGAACAATTGATTCGTGAGGAATATCGCGGTATCCGTCCCGCGCCGGGATATCCAGCCTGTCCCGATCACACGGAGAAAGCAAAGCTTTGGCAGCTGCTCGACGTGGAGAGCAACGCTGGTATCCGGCTTACCGAGAGTTTTGCAATGTATCCAACGGCTGCCGTGAGCGGTTGGTATATCGCGCATCCGGAGTCCCTTTATTTCGCGATCGGTAAGATTGATCGCGATCAAGTCGAGGATTACGCGCGCCGTAAAGGGCAGACCGTGGATCAAGTCGAGCGCTGGCTCGCACCGAACCTCGGTTACGACCGAGGTTGAGAGGGCGGATAGGACGAAAGGCCCTCAGCGGCTGCGCGTCGCGGTGGGATCGTCGTCGTCCAACTGCCTGAGAAACGACGGACCACCGAGTGCCCGCATCTGTCCCATGATGCTATCGCGCCGCTTCTGAATGTAGTTCGACGGCCGATCTGCGCGGAACCGCTTCGGATTTGGGAGTACCGCAGCAAGCGTTGCCGCTTCGCGGCGCGTGAGGCGCGCAGCATTCTTTCCGAAAAATCTTTGAGCGGCCGCTTGCACGCCGTAGGTACCGGGACCGAACTCGGCGACGTTAAGATGCACCTCAAGGATGCGCTCCTTAGGCCAGACCGCCTCGATGAGTACAGTGAAGTAAACCTCGAGACCCTTACGCATCCAGCTACGCCCCGACCAAAGAAAAAGATTCTTTGCGACTTGCTGAGAGATAGTGCTGGCACCGCGCTTGCGTTTGCTCTTGGCATTGTGTTGGACGGCTTTGCGGATCGACTCGAAATCGAAGCCGGTATGGAAAGGAAACTGCTGATCCTCAGCGGCGATCACCGCCATGGCGGCGTGAGGTGAGATACGCTCAAGTGGCTCCCAATTGTAGGTGTTGGAGTAACGAAAGTTACCGTCGGCGAGCGCAGCAGCACGCGTTGCGATCATGAAGGCCGAGGTCGGCGGCGATACCCAACGCAGCAGAACGACGAGCACGACTGAGGCACCGATCGCAATCATCGCGGCGCGCAATAACCAACGACCGACCCGGGCGAGACTCAGGCAGCGCTCTCGCGAGTGATGGAGATGATTACGACTTCATCGATCGGTACGCCACTGTGTCCGCGGCGGCGGGTTGTCGGAACTGCTGCGATAGCGTCGATGACGTCCATTCCTGAGGTTACACGTCCAAAAACGGCATAGCCGTAATCGCCGGGTTTGTGATTCAGGAAATCGTTATCGACAAGATTAATGAAAAACTGCGCGGTGGCACTGTGTACGTCGTGGGTGCGCGCAATGGCGAGTGCGCCGCGGAGATTTCCGAGACCATTAGTCGCTTCGTTACGGATAGGCGGTCGAGTGTCTCGCTGTTCCATGTCCGAGTTAAAGCCGCCACCCTGGATCATGAAACCCGGGATCACACGATGGAAAATCGTACCGTCGTAATGTCCGTCATCGACGTAGCGCAGAAAGTTAGCGCTCGACTCTGGCGCCTCATTATCGTGTAGCTCGACGGTGAAATCGCTGGCGTTGGTCGTGAACTTAAGCAAGAATAGATTCCCTTTTTAGGTTAAAAATTTGATCGCAGAGTGCGTTACGTCCAGACACCCTCGGTTACGCGTTCTCGTCCTGACAGATCGAAGTGGGAGACTACGTAAGTGAAACCCCGCGCGACAAGTTTCACGCGCAAGGCCTCGCCCTGCCATGCGCCGTGCTCAAGCAGCAGCGTGCCGCCCTGCTCAAGATGAGTTGGTGCGGTCTCGATGAGATGAACGAGATCGCGTAGCGCGTCAGTCCCCGGCGTAAGTGCCTCCTGCGGCTCGTACCGCAGAGAGTCCCCACGTAGTAGAGGATCATTCGAGCAGACGTAGGGCGGATTAGACAACACGATATCGAAATATCGATCGGATACGGGTTCGAACCAATCACCCTGCATCAATTCGAGGCTTGTCGAAGCGTACCGCGACGCATTACGTCGGGCAACGGCGAGGGCGCCAGTCGATTGCTCAATGGCTGAAACCCGCCAGCTAGGGCGCTCGTGAGCAATGGCGATGGCGATAGCGCCGGAGCCTGTGCCCAGATCAAGCACCGTCGGCAGCGAGTTACCAGTGCGCTCAAGACGATCACCCACGCTGAGCGCGCGCTCGACCAGTAATTCCGTTTCAGGTCTCGGCACGAATACAGCAGAGCTAACTTCGAGCGGAAGCGACCAGAACTCCCGTTCGCCAGTCAGGTAGGCAAGTGGTTCCCCGTCGCAGCGCCTTGTAAGCCACTGGCAAAGTTTGTTTTTCTCAGTTGCCGATAGCAGTCGATCCGGATCCGCGTACAGCGTGCTTCGTGGCAGACCGAGGCAACCAAGGACTAGGGCCTCCGCCTCACGTAAGGCGTCGAGGGGGGTGACGTCAGCCGTTGAAGTGTGGGGCGGAGGTGTAAGTGCGACGGTCAGCGACGAGGCGGCTAGCGCGACGGTCTCGCGGAGCCGCAAGGGGAGGTGTTCCGAGAGCGGAGGCGTTGCTGGGTGCCCGAGCGTCATAGGCGTAGTTTGGCACGACCGGCCGCCCACTCTGATAAATTGCGTGCGTGAACAACAGCCGCTTTCCGACAGATCGTCTCCTGCCGCCGCGGGCTGCCGCTCTTAGCGAGTCTTTGGATGCAGGGTTCACGTTGTTCAGACGTTCGCTCATTGGCTGTCTTCCGCTATCGCTTTTCGCGGTGCTGCTCGGACAATTACCGTCGGTCTATCTGCTCTCCAAAAATCAGTCGTCGTCTCTCGGTGACCCAAAAGATTTGACTTGGTGGTGCCTGATAGTAGGGTCGGCGCTCGGCACGCTATGGTGCTGGATCGCTATAATGCTCCGGCAGCGTTCGGTATTAACCCCCGCAGTGCTTTCCTCGGATCTGTGCATCGCTCTCGTACGACTGCCCTCGGCGCTCGGTACGCTCGCACTCGGCTTGATTGCCGTTGCCACTGGGTTCTTATTTCTGATCATACCCGGCATTTATTTGTTGGTCGCACTCTGGCCGGTGCTCGCGCTCGTCGTCTTCGAATCGGCGGGTCCACGCGAGGCGCTTGATGGAGCGCTGCGGCTCGTTCGCGGCGCGTGGCGTCCGCTCGCCGTCAATCTGCTCGTCGTCGTCATGACGTTGCTGGGTCTTTTCGTAATGGGTGCGTTCGTCGGTTTGGTGGTCGCCGAGTTTTTACACTCGTCAACGTCGGGCGTTGAAACCTGGGTACGAAGCCTCGTCACTGGTTTGATGAGCGCGCTATTTCAGCCGCTTTTCATTGCCTTCGGCTTGGCCGCCTACGCTGATCTGCATAACCGACGCGCTCAAACGCCCTCTTCAGCCAGTAACTCAGCCTGATGTTCTTGAGATAACGGCTCGACGAGATCCTCCAGTCGACCATCTATGATTGAATCGAGCTGGTAGAGCGTGAGATTAATACGGTGGTCGGTAACGCGACCCTGCGGAAAATTGTAGGTTCGAATCCGCTCTGATCGATCGCCACTGCCCACTTGTAGTTTGCGCTTTCGAGCCTGAGCAGCGTCCCGCTTCTCCTGTTCCTGCGCTTTCAGTCGCACCCTGAGCAGTGCCATGGCGCGGCTGCGGTTCTTGTGCTGCGAACGTTCGTCCTGACACTCGACTATCATACCGGTCGGCAAATGGGTGACTCGGATTGCAGAGTCGGTCTTGTTGACGTGTTGACCGCCTGCGCCCGAGGCGCGAAAAGTATCGACGCGTAGATCGGCTGGATTGATCTCGACGTACTCAACGTCATCGAGCTCCGGCAGGATGGCGACCGTGACGGCCGAAGTGTGGATGCGTCCCTGTGCCTCGGTTGCGGGTACGCGCTGCACGCGATGAGTGCCCGACTCGAACTTGAGTTTTGAGAAGACGCCCGCGCCGATCACGCGGCAGATCACCTCGCGATAGCCGCCGTGTTCACTAGGACTCTCGCTTAAAGTTTCGATCTGCCAACCCTGACGTTCGGCATAACGACTGTACATACGCAGCAGATCACCGGCGAAGATCGCCGCTTCATTACCACCACTACCTGCTCTAATTTCTAAATAAATATTACGACCGTCGTGAGGATCGACGGGCACGAGCAGATGTTGAAGAACTTGCTCCTCGTCGGCGATCGAAGACTCCAATCGCTTCGCTTCTTCCTCGCCGAGAATACGCATCGCCGGGTCGATATCCTTGGCAAGCACGTGGGCGCTATCGAGTTCGCGCTCCAGGCTTTTAAAGGTGGCATAGCGCTCGGCGAGGGGCGTAAGCCTCGCGTACTCCACCGATAGCTCCCGAAACTGGTTGGACCCACCGTCCATTTGCGGATCGGCAAGAAGGCGTCCTACTTCTTCGAAGCGGTCTGCCTGGCGATCGAGTCTTAAGCGAATGGAGTCTTTCATTGAATTTCGGTCCCGCTGACGGAAGCGGAGAGGCGCGATTCTCGGGGTGCAGACGCGAGCTGACAAGCGGCTCTCTTCCGATATAGTGGGTACCGATGTTCCGACCATCCTTCTTTTTGACTTTGATCGCCCTCCGCCTGATGTCTCTCCCATCGGCCATGGCGCAGCAGTCTGCCGTAATTACCAGCGCCGACCAGGCCTTCATGAACGGGGATTGCCGCAGTGCCGTAAAGGGTTATCTCACGGCAGGCCTGTCGGAGCGCGATCCCCGGGTAGCAGAACGCGCCTTGCAAGCCGCTCGGACTTGTCAGAATCTGCCGGCGGCGTCGAAAGCAGCCGATCGACTGCTTGAACTCGATGGCGAGAACGTCTTTGCGCTGCGTCTTGTGGGTCTCGTCGCGCTAGAGACCTGGCAAATTGACCGCGCACGAAAAGTCTACGGCGCGTTGCTTACCAAGCCCGACGTCGAACCCGACCGTGCGCTTGCCGATCTGCTGCCCGAGCTCGCCGAGCGGCATACCACGCACGCGGCTTGGCTCGTGCTGCGTGGCACCATCAATCCGGAGACGGTTTCCGGCGAAACGCTGGCCGCTTTTGCTCGCATAGCCTGCAATGCCGACGACCTCAAGGCCTGCTTGTCTCTCATCGAATCCGCACGAAAGAAAGGGGCGGGTAGTGACGCGCGAAGCTTGCGTATGGTTTCGGCCGCTCTTGCCGCGTTAGGTCAGGGGGAGACGGCACTCGCAGAGGCCGATCTACTCGTGCAGGGCGATCCTGAGAACTATCGTTTCGCGAGAGTCGAGACGCTAACCGCACTCGATCGACTCGACGAAACACGCGATGCCTTGCTCAAGATCGAGCACGAGTCCGCAGTCGGTAACGAGCGTGTAGCGGCAGAGGTCGATCGTCGACTGGCTTTACTTGCTCTGGCGACAGGCGATGACACCGAGGCAGAGCGTCGGTTCGCTAGGCGACTCGCCGCCGACCGCAACTCCGGCGAGTCGCTTTATTATTTAGCACTCATCGCCGAGCGTCGTGCTCTGCCAGATCTAGCCCTTCAAGGCTATCGGCAGCTTATTTCGGCCGGCGCGGGTTTGCCGCCGCGTATACGCGCCGCACATTTGCTGCTTGCGCGGGGCGATCGCGCCGAGGCGATGGCCCTGCTCGATCAGGCGACTCGTGGCGGACGCGTTGATGCCATCGAGGTCGAGATCGTGCGTTCTCGCGTGCTATTCGATGCCGGTCTTGTCGAGCCAGCTTTCGAAGCGCTCGACGACGCACTCGAACGTTTCCCGGATCATCCTAAGCTAATCTTTCAACGTGCCGCATTACTCGATGCTGCCGATCGTACGAATGAGGCCATCAAAGTATTCGAGTCGCTTCTGAAGACGCGACCGGGGGACGGCAATATCCACAATGCGTTAGGCTACACGCTCGCCAATCGTAAGCGTCAGCTTGCGCGTGCCGAAACGTTGATCCGTGAGGCGATCGTGCAGCGCCCGGATAGTGCGGCTGTCGTCGACAGCCTCGGCTGGGTTCGTTTTCGGCGCGGAGATAAGGTCGGCGCGTTATCGGAGCTCCAGCGGGCGTGGCGTCTCTCGCGTGAGGCCGAAATCGGTGCTCATTTCGGCGAGGTGTTGTGGGCTGCGGGAGACAAGGCCAAAGCGCGCGAGGTATGGACGAGGGCGCTTGTGATCGCGCCTGACTCCAAACACTTGCGTGCGACCGTCGAGCGCTTGACCGGCGAGGCTCCCAAATCCGAATCTCGCTAAATGATCTGCAACCGCTACCTTCCCATCGTCGTGTGTCTGCTGAGTGCAGCCGTGCTTGTGGGCTGTAAGAGTCTTCGTGACGTCACAATTTTTCCATCGACTCTGCCTGCGAGTTGGGAAGCTCGTCGCCACAGCTTGCAGTCTTGGACGAGGTTTGAGTCGCATGGACGAGTAGCGGTGGCGAGTAATGGCGAGGGTTTTTCCGGCTCTTGGCGGTGGGTGCAGAGCGCAAAGCGCGCGAGGTTAGAGCTTGAGGGTCCGCTGGGTGTCGGTGGTGTTCGACTCGATTTTGAATCTGAGAGTGGAGTCAACGAGGAGTCTTATGCTGCTTTAGAGCAGCAACTTGGTTTTGCTTTGCCGGTAGAGTCTCTCCGATATTGGATACTCGGTGTGCCTGATCCGAATTTTACGGTCGACGAGCGTTTAGCAAGGGATGCACCGCGACTCGATAGTCTTGCGCAGCGCGGTTGGACTGTGACCTTCGAAAATTATGCGTTGGTAGTCGGAGTGGACTACGAACTGCCGCAGCGGATTGAGGCACACCGAGAGGCGCTCCGTGTCCGACTGGTCATTGTAGGTTGGGGCGGGGACGGGAAGTGAGCGGGGCGGGGTGGTCAACAACGGGTCATACGGTATGGTGGCCCGCGCCGGCGAAGCTAAATTGTTGTCTTCACATCACCGGCCGTCGTGCCGACGGTTATCACGAACTGCAGACGATCTTTCAGCTCATCGATCTCTGCGACGAGTTGGCTTTTGAGGTCGCCCCGTTGGGGGTGATCGAGCGGCGGAACGACGGCCCTGCCCAGCCCGGTGGGCTCGCCGCCATCCCCCCCGACAAGGATCTCTGCGTCCGTGCCGCGTTGGCACTGTTGGCTGCTGCGAGGCAAAAGGGATTGCCAGAGACGCAGTCCGGCGTTTGCATCCGGGTTCGCAAGCGAATCCCGATAGGCGGTGGCCTCGGTGGCGGCAGCTCCGATGCCGCTACGACCCTGCTCGCCCTCAACGAGCTGTGGGGCCTGGGGTTGAGCGAGAATGAGCTAGCCGGGATCGGCCTTTGGCTCGGTTCAGATGTCCCGGTCTTCGTTCGGGGCCGTTGTGCGCTCGGGGAGGGGGTAGGTGAGCGACTGCAGCCCTTGGAGCTTCCGGAGCGATGGTTTCTCGTACTCCACCCTGGGGTGCTCGTTTCAACCGCTGCGGTGTTCCAGGCGCCTGAATTGACACGAAATTCCCCCATCCTCACAATATCGACCCTCTTAGCGTCGGGGGGCCGGAACGACTGCGAGCCGGTGGTTCGGCAACGCTACCCCGAGGTTGCAGAGGCGATTGACTGGTTGGCGAGGTACGCCCCGGCGCAGTTGACGGGAACAGGTTCCTGCATTTTTGCGAGTTTCGACCGCGCGGCTTCCGCCGAGCGTGTCGCGGCTCGCGTTCCGGAGGTGTGGCGAGCTTGGGTCGTGCGCGGTCTATCGAGTTCACCCCTGTTCTCTCGACTACCGAATCGGGTCCAGCCGAATTGATTTTTTTGACTGTGCGTTTGCTGGGGTGTCGCCAAGTGGTAAGGCAGCGGGTTTTGATCCCGCCATTCGGAGGTTCGAATCCTTCCACCCCAGCCACTTGGTGATATACCGGCGCCTTATGCGTCCATAATTCAGAGGTACGATTGGTTAGCCAGAGCCCGACCTTCGCTCTCTTCACCGGCAGCGCGAACCCCGCGTTGGCTAAGGATATCGCGCGACACCTCATGGTGCCGCTCGGGCGATCCGTCGTCGGTCGCTTTAGCGATGGCGAGGTCAATATTGAGCTGATGGAAAACGTGCGCGGTCGCGACGTCTTTCTTGTGCAACCGACATGTCCGCCCGTCAACGATCACCTTATGGAACTGCTCGTAATGTCCGACGCCTGTCGTCGCGCATCGGCCAGAAGCGTGACCGCCGTCGTGCCCTACATGGGTTACTCTCGCCAAGATCGTCGGCCACGAGCCACGCGCTCTGCAATCTCAGCCAAGCTCGTCGCCAACATGATGGTCGGAGCGGGCATCGACCGCGTGCTCACGGTCGACCTGCATGCTGAGCAGATCCAGGGTTTCTTTGATATTCCCGTCGATAACGTTTATGCCTCGCCTGTCTTGCTTGGCGATGCGTGGAAACAGGGTTATGCCAAAATGATCGTGGTGTCCCCTGACGTTGGCGGCGTGGTGCGTGCCCGTGCGCTCGCCAAGCGTCTCGACGACATCGAGCTCGCGATTATCGATAAGCGTCGGCCGCGTCCTAATGAATCAAAGGTGATGAACATCATTGGTGAAGTACAGGGAAAAACCAGCATACTAATTGACGATATCGTTGATACCGCTGGCACGCTTTGCTTCGCCGCGCAGGCGCTCAAGGATGAGGGCGCCGTACGTGTCGTCGCCTACATCACCCATCCCATCCTTTCCGGCAGCGCCGTCGAAAAGATCAGTAAATCAATGCTCGATGAGCTCGTGGTTACCGATACCATCCCGCTCTCTGAGTCGGCGAGATCGTGCGGGCGAATCCGTCAGCTTTCGGTGGCGAGTCTGCTCGGCGAGACGATACGTCGAATTCGGGACGAAGAGTCCGTGAGTTCGCTGTATGTCGATTGAGTCCGCTCTGGTCGCGGAACGGAAAAATACCAACTGGGAGTTAGTCAATGAAAATCTCGTTTGAACTCGCTGCGGAAGTTCGTAACGACGAAGGCAAGGGCGCGAGCCGCCGCCTGCGTCGTGACGGAAAAATCCCGGCCATTCTCTACGGCGGCAAGCGCGATCCTCGCATGCTTTCGCTCAACCACGACAAACTGATGACACTCGTCGAGGACGAAAAGTTTTATTCCACCATCATCGGTCTCAAGGTCGGCAAAGAAACGCAAGCTGCCATCGTCAAAGATCTGCAGATGCATCCGGCTGAGCGGCGTGCGCTGCACCTCGATTTGCAGCGCGTGCTGGAGGAGGAAAAGATCCGCATCCGTTTGCCGATTCACTTCAAGGGTGAGGGGGCCTCGCCGGGCGTGAAGACGCAGGGCGGCATCGTGTCACATCGTATCGCCGATATCGAAGTCACCTGTCTGCCGAGAGACCTTCCCGAGGAGATCATGCTCGATCTGTCGCAGATGAAGCTTAACGAATCGAAGTACATCTCGGATATCGTACTGCCGACGGGTGTCGTGTCGACGGCGGTGCTACAGGGCAAGGACCAGGTCGTGGTCTCGATACACAGCCCGCGTGCTGAGGAACCCGAAGCGGCCCCGGTCGAGGCGTCTGCAGCGGTTCCGGCTGTGGCGGCGACTTCGGGCGACGCAAAAAAGGAAGATCCGAAGAAGGAAGCTGCGAAAAAGTAGTTTAGCGGTACTTTCCAAGGTCTTCTGTCTGTAGGAAGACGCGAATGGAGGCCGCCAATTGGGCGGCCTCCGTCTTTTTCGGAGGTCGAGTGGCGGGAACAGTGCTCAAACTTATCGTGGGTCTCGGCAATCCGGGCGAGAAATATGCACGGACCCGCCATAACGTGGGCTTCTGGTTCGCGGACGAGCTTGTACGTCGATATGGCGGCGTGTTTCGGACCCAGTCGTATCATCAGGGCGAAGTGGCCCGCGTACGCGTGACGCATGAAGGCAGCGCCCAAGCAGAAATCTTTGTACTCAAGCCGACGACCTACGTGAATAAAAGCGGTGGAGCCATCGCTACGCTTGTCAACTTTTACGATATCACACCGGCAGAAGTACTCGTCGCCCATGATGAACTTGATCTTCCGGTCGGTGTCGCGCGCCTCAAGCTCAGCGGTGGCCATGGTGGACACAACGGACTGCGCGATACCATGAAATCCGTAGGTGCGGACTTTTGGCGTATGCGACTCGGTATCGGACATCCGTGCCACAAACACTTGGTACATGACTACGTCTTGCAGCGTTCGCCAGCTGATCAAGAAAGAGCCATTTATACCGCAGTCATCGACGCAGTGGACGTGTTGCCGTTGTTGCTCTCGCAGGGCGCCGAGAAAGCCATGAACCGACTTCACTCAAAGGACTGAAGTCATGGGAATCAAATGCGGTATCGTCGGCCTCCCTAATGTGGGTAAATCGACTCTCTTTAATGCGCTGACGCGCTCGGCAATCGCAGCTGAGAACTACCCGTTCTGCACTATCAACCCGAACGTCGGCATCGTCCCGGTACCAGATCCGCGACTCGATCAGCTTGCAGCCATCGTCAATCCTGAGCTTATCCTGCCGACAACCGTGGAGTTCGTCGACATCGCGGGCATCGTCAAGGGTGCTTCGACTGGGGAAGGGCTGGGCAACAAGTTCTTAGCGAATATTCGTGAGGTCGACGCCATCGCGCACGTCGTTCGGTGTTTCGTCAACGACGATATCGTGCACGTGCCGGGTCGCATCGATCCGCTGGCCGACATAGAGACTATCAATACCGAACTTGCGCTCGCTGATCTTGAGACGGCGGAAAAGGCATTGCAGCGCGCCGAGAGGGCTGCGAAGGGGATGGAAAAGGAGCCGATTAAGGTACGAGAGATTATTCGCCGCGTCCGTGACGCGCTCAACGCGGGGCAGCCTGCGCGCGATATTATACTCGACGAAACTGAGCGGCCGATCGTCAAAGAAATGCAGCTCCTTACCTTTAGACCTATTCTTTATGTGGCGAACGTACAGGAAGGGGGTTTCGAGAATAACCCTATGCTCGATGCCGTGCGCGAGTATGCCGCAGCGGGGAACTCGCAGGTCGTTGCCGTGTGCGCAGCTATCGAAGCAGAGATTTCGCAGTTGGACGATGCGGACCGCACAGACTTCCTTAAGGATCTTGGACTTGATGAGCCGGGACTCAATCGCGTGATCCGGGCAGGCTACGCACTGCTCGGTCTGCGGACCTATTTCACTGCTGGCCCGAAGGAAGTTCGGGCGTGGACGGTTAGGAAGGGCTCAACTGCTCCGCAGGCTGCGGGCGTAATCCACACTGATTTCGAGCGCGGGTTTATTCGCGCCGAGGTCATTACGTTCGGAGATTTTGTCATGCTGAAGGGAGAACAGGGCGCCAAGGAAATCGGTAAACTGCGTTTAGAGGGCAGGGACTACATCGTTCAGGAGGGCGATGTGATGCACTTCCGGTTTAACGTCTGAGTCGAACAGATGATGCTGCAGAGCTTCCACCGCGAACGGCGATCCATTCAGGTGAATTTTGTGGACCTTTAGGTCAAAAGTGCATCACACATATGACGAAGTTCAAGGTTATCTCTTTCCTCCCGGAGAAAATCGGACATTGGATGCATCAGACTAGTCGATATTGTCGAAGTTCGGTGTCGACTGTCAGCCATAGCTCGAGAGCTTCTCGTCTACGAATATGAGTACTTCGAGATCGACTTTTCCGCGCAGGCGCAGGACAACTTGTGGTGTGATTGCCCCGGCTTTTTCAAGCACGCTGATGCGTCGCCAGCAGGGCGTTTGCGGCAATCCCACGTCTTTGGCAATCCCAGCGTTCACCGCGGAGCATCGCGCCGATCGTAATTCAGGACGGCGATATCGTGCTTAAGCACTTCGAGCATGCCGATACTCAAATAACCTGATTTATTCGATAATTCACTCTTGAAACCGCTATGAGTAATGGGAAATGGGCATTTCTATCTAGGGAATCTGATTTATTCTCCTGATCCATGATGTCTCGCCTGCACATTCCAGTGGTCCCCGCACGGCCCGGAGAACAACCGGATTTCAGTTACGTGAAAATCGTGGCGGCGGGTGCATGTCCGCGGCCGCCCATTGATGTTCCCGTTCTTGGAACGGTTCCACTGGCTGAGGGTTTGATTCGCGTGCTCGATGACGAGCATCGTGCCGTAGGCCCTTGGGAACCCAAACTCGATGCCGACACACTGCGTCGGGGCTTGCGCGTTATGATACTCACGAGAACCTTCGACGACCGCATGCAGCGTGCTCAGCGTCAGGGACGTATCACGTTCTATATGCGTTCCTTGGGCGAAGAGGCGGTATCCGCTGCCGCAGCGATCGCACTTCGCGACCGTGACATGCTCTTCCCGTCTTATCGAAATCAGGGACTTTTTTTCGCGCGTGGGCTCTCGCTCGTCGATCTCATGTCGCAGTTGCTGTCGAATTCTCGAGATATGTGTAAGGGTCGACAATTACCGGTCATGTACCACTCTGCTGAGCGACACATCTTTTCGATCTCCGGAAACCTCGCGACGCAGTTTCCTCAGGCCGTGGGTTGGGCGATGGCGGCGGCAATTAAAGGCGAAACCGATATCTCTGCGGCATGGCTTGGTGAGGGCAGCACAGCCGAGGCGGATTTCCATCACGCGCTGACGTTCGCCAAGGTCTACAAGGCGCCCGCCGTCCTAAATATCGTCAACAATCAGTGGGCGATCTCGACCTTTCAGGGATATGCAGGCGGGGAGCAACGCTCGTTTGCCGCCCGCGGTCCTGGCATTGGCATCGCAGGTCTGCGCGTCGATGGCAACGATTTTCTAGCGGTGTATGCCGCGACGGCCTGGGCTGCAGAGCGTGCACGGGAAGGTCATGGCGCGACGTTGATCGAGCATGTCACGTATCGCGCTGGCGCTCACTCGACGAGTGACGATCCTACGCGTTATCGACCGCGTGACGAGTTCGATGTATGGCCGCTCGGCGATCCCGTAGTGCGTTTGAAAGCCCACCTCATTACTCTGGGCGAGTGGGATGAGGCTTGTCATACGGCGCTCGCACGAGAAGTCGAAGAGGAGGTCACTGCGGCGTGGCAAGAGGCCGTTTCCTTCGGCACGCTCAATGAGGGCTTTCGGCTCGATCCGTCGCTGTTGTTCGAGGACGTCTTTAAAGAATTACCGCCGTCTCTGCGTGCCCAACGAGATGAATTGTTGGCTGAGCTTGCAGAGCGAGGGCAGTAAAGCCGTGCCGACAATGAATATGGTACAGGCTCTCAATTCTGCGATGGACATTATGCTTACCCGCAATTCGGATGTGGTGGTTCTCGGTGAGGACGTCGGTTATTTCGGTGGTGTGTTCCGAGTCACCGAGAGCCTGCAGAAAAAGCACGGCACTCACCGAGTGCTCGACACGCCCATCGCCGAGGGGGGTATTGTGGGTGCAGCCGTCGGTATGTGTGCCAATGGCTTGCGTCCCGTAGTGGAGATCCAGTTCGCCGACTACATCTATCCAGCCTACGACCAAATCGTGAGTGAGGTTGCGCGCCTGCGGTATCGCAGTGCTGCTGCCTTCACCGCGCCGCTCACCATCCGCACGCCCTGCGGCGGTGGAATCCGTGGCGGTCAGACGCACTCGCAGAGTCCGGAAGCAGTGTTCGCACACGTGAGCGGTATCAAGACGGTGATGCCGTCGAACCCGTACGACGCAAAAGGCATGCTGATCGCTGCGATCGAAGATGATGATCCGGTCTTATTCTTTGAACCCAAGCGCATCTATAACGGCCCTTTCGATGGTGAGCCCGACAAGCCTGCGCAGTCATGGGCGGGACATCTGCTCGCTGAAGTGCCTGAGGGATATTACACGGTGCCCCTTGGTCAGGCGGCCGTGACGCGCGAGGGTAGTGCGGTCACCATCGTGACCTACGGGACGATGGTCCATGTCAGTCTCGCAGCGGCGGCTGCACTGGATCTTGACGCCGAGGTCATCGACATTCGCAGCATGGTACCGCTCGATGTCGATACTATTGCGGGGTCCGTCAGTAAAACCGGTCGTTGCCTCATCGTGCACGAGGCGACTCGTTTTGCAGGGTTCGGTGCGGAGCTTTCCGCATCGATCCAAGAGCATTGCTTCTGGAATCTCGAGGCACCAATCACTCGTGTAACCGGTTGGGATACGCCGTATCCGCACGCGTTCGAGTGGGAGTATTTCCCCGGCAAGCGTCGGGTAATGAATGCGCTGCGCCGGCTTATGGGAGAGCAGTCATGACCCGATATGTGATGCGGCTGCCCGATCTCGGCGAAGGTACGGTATCCGCCGAAGTCATCTCGTGGAAGGTGGAGCTGGGCGATGTCGTCCGGGAGGACTCTCCGCTCGTCGAAATGTCGACCGATAAGGCCGTCGTGGAGGTGCCCTCGCCAGTGAGTGGGCGAGTGGTATCGATCACGGGTAAACCCGGTGATGTCATCGCCGTCGGTTCAGAGTTCATCGTGTTTGAAATCGAAGCTAAGGCGGGAGCCAGTAGCGCAGCGCCTGTCGCGGCGAATGCAGCGAACTCGCCCTGGACTTCGCAGGTCTCACTCGCAAAGGCTGCGCCTGCTCAGGCCGCGTCAGCTCAGATCGCATCGGCAACGTCGTCTCTCGGATCGATCGCTTCAGCGGGCCGGGTGATGACCTCTCCGGCAACGCGTCGGCGAGCCTTTGAGACAGGCATTGATTTATCGACTGTCTCTGGATCGGGACCACAGGGCCGCATTTTGACTCCTGATCTTGAGCGTACGCGCAGCGAAGGTGCAGGCGTGACCGAAATTCCGGTTATCGGCGTGCGTCGCCTCATCGCTCAGCGTATGGCCGAGGTAAAGCGAGTAGCGCCCCATTTCGCGTATGTCGAGGAAGTGGATGTCACTGAGCTCGAGGCTTTGCGCATAGCGCTCAATACGCAACGTCCGAAGGGTAGTCCGTCGGTGACTTATCTGCCTTTTATTGTCAAGGCGTTGGCGCAGGTGCTGAAGGATTTCCCTCAGTGCAACGCCCTGTACGATGAAAAGCGTAACGTGATTCTGCGCCACGCCGCCGTACATGCCGGGATCGCCACGCAAACGCCAGATGGGCTCAAGGTCCCGGTTGTGCGCGATGTCATGTCGCAAGATTTCGAAGGGCTCGCCGCTGAAATCCGCCGTGTCAGCGACGCGGCTAAATCCTCAAATGTGCGCCGAGATGAGCTCTCCGGCTCCACAATCACTGTTACCAGTCTCGGCAAGCTCGGCGGCATCGTCTCGACGCCGATACTCAACTTGCCCGAGGTCGCCATCATCGGCATCAATAAGGCGGTAGAGCGCGTCGTCGTGGTCGACGGGCAGATGGTGATCCGCTGCATGATGAATATTTCGTCCTCATTCGATCATCGCTTCGTCGACGGATTCGACGCTGCTGCAATGATCCAAGCGCTCAAGAGCAAGCTCGAGTCCCCCACCAAAATTTTCAACTGAACGGATCAGGCCATAGCTGGTGATCACGATCAGCCGCTCACGCTCAGTCGATAAGTGGTATTGGGCCGAATACATTTTCAAATTAATATACGGTGGGAGAGACGAATCGCGCACGTCGTAACCCGTCTGGGTTCTCTTGCAGTTGCGCAGCCCTGCAACCAGTTCGGCTTACAAAGAGATTTCTGATGCTGCTTGTATCGGTGCTCAAGGTGACGCGTGCGATGCCTTATAAGACATGGGAGCCTCCCCACTTGGTGCCACCATCGCGTTCGCTGTAACAGGTGTATCGATCGTGGGCTTCCGCGAACGGACCTCGCGCTCGTGCTAGGGTAGGCGCCAATGACCCGGTTCGATCTAATTCAGACCCTCGCGCTAGGCGGGTTTGCGATGCTCGTGGGTAGGGCGCTCGTCAGGGCTACTCCCGTGCTAGGGCGGTACAACATTCCCGCAGCGGTAGTGGGTGGCTTGCTCGCCGCGTTGCTCATCACCGCGTTACGCATCAACAATACCGTGGTCGTCGATTTTGACACCTCTCTCCAGGCTCCGTTGATGACGGCGTTCTTCACGTCTATCGGGCTCGGCGCGAGTTTGTCCTTGCTGCGTGTAGGGAGTAGCCAGGCACTTTTGTTCCTCGTGCTCGCGAGTATTCTCGCCATCGCTCAAAACCTCATCGGAATCGGTGTCGCCATTGCGTTTGGCGAAACTCCCTTGCTGGGCGTGCTGATGAGTTCGACCGCACTCGCCGGAGGCCCTGCCACTTCACTCGCTTTTGCACCGCAGTTCGCGGCAGCCGGCGTGCCCGCGGCGGAGAGTCTTGCCATCGCGGCAGCTATGGCGGGTATCGTCCTCGGTGGATTATTCGGCGGACCTATCGCCACACAATTATTAGAGCGTCACGGTCTGAAAGGTCCGCTTGGCCGTTCAGCGCGTAAGTCCTCGAACCAATTTGAGGTGACGAATCTCGAGAAGCACCGCGATGACACGCAGGATAATCACGACGAGGATGGCCTCCGAGATGCCATAAAGGCCTTAACTGTGTTGCTCGTTGCAATGGCGATCGGCGCCATTTTGAGTGAAGTTTTCATCAAAGTTGGACTGACGCTTCCGGGTTATGTCGGTGCCATGCTTGTCGGCACCATGATCAGAAATCTTGACGATAGAACTGGCTGGATCCGCATTCCGCACGATCTCGCCGCGAGAATCGGCGCCGTGTGTCTCACGCTGTTTTTAGTCGTCGCCCTCATGAATCTCAAGCTCTGGGAGTTGGCATCGCTAGCCTTACCGCTGATCGTGAATCTCGTTTTACAACTAATCGCTGTGGCGCTCTTCTGCGGCTGGGTTGTATTCCGGTTGATGGGTCGCGATTATGACGCAGCAGTGATGACCGGTGGATTCACCGGATTCATGCTCGGTACGACGGCCAATGCCATGGCGGTAATGCGCACGATCGTGGAGCGCTTCGGCCCCGCTCCTCGGGCGTTTCTGGTGGCTCCGCTCGTCGGTGCGTTTTTCATCGACTTCACGAACGCTATCATCATAACCACCTTCCTAAACTTTTTCTCATGACGGGCTTTCGTCCTCTTTTGGTTCGCGGGACTCCGCTCGGCAACGGTGTCGACCCTGCCGTATGCCTGCCTTTGCTCGCCTCCGATTCGGGAGCGCTCGAGACTGAAATCCGCGGTTTAGTCGCCCTCCAACCCGACATCATCGAGTGGCGTGCCGATTACTTTGATGGGAGAGGCTCGACGGACAGCATTCTTTCTGCAGCAGCGCGACTGAGGGCGGCAGCAGGCGAGATGCCGCTGATTTTCACTCTGCGCTCCAAGGGTGAGGGGGGTGCAACGGGTGGTTATGAGCCGTCCGAAGCGACGGGGCTACTCGAGCAGGTTGCGCGATCCAGAATTTTAGAATTCGTTGATGTGGAGTTGTCGCTGCCATCGCTATGCGTCAAGACGGTGATCGACGCTGCCCGCGAGAGCGGCGTTCAGGTCATCCTTTCCTCACACCATTTCGGTGGTACGCCGTCGGATACCGAGATGATGTCTGTGTTGTGCCGCGCAGCTGCGATGGGCGCAGATGTCGCCAAGCTCGCCGTGATACCGAAGTCGGTATCCGATGTGGTCGCTCTTCTTGCTGTAACGGAGCGCGCACACCGTGAGTTATCGCTGCCGCTCGTCACGATGGCCATGGGACCGCTCGGTGTGGTTACGCGCGTATTCGGCGGTACGTTCGGGTCTGCAATGACGTTCGCAGTGGGCTCGCGGGGTTCGGCGTCCGGTCAGTTACCCTTAAAGGCATTGCGAGAAATCTTCGACTCACTCCGTCAGTTGGAAAAGTAGACAAACTCCTCGTTCCGCTTCGGGGGCTCCAGCGAAGACCGATCGATCGGCACTGGATTGGCGGCGAGTGATTGCCAAAGCGGTGCGGATTGCTGTTTGTTGAATTCTTCGAGTCGCGCTTTCATGTCGGCCACTCTTGCGGGGTCTCGCGTGGCGAGGTTGATCCGCTCGAGCGGATCCGTCGAGAGGTCAAAGAGCCAGGTTTTCGCGGAGCGCTCACTCGTTTGGAGTTTCCAATCGCCAAGTCGCAGGGTGAGGTAATCGTCCGTCCGCCAGAAGAGCGCTCCGTGAGGTCGCCCCCTCGCTTCGCCGCGAGCAAAGGGGAGCAGGTTGACGCCATCGATGATGCGATCCTGCGGCACGGAGGCGTCTGCCGCTGCGGCGATGGTCGAAAAAATATCGAAGTGCGCTGCAGGACCTGAGACCATTTTTCCGGCCGGCAGGGTAGAGGGCCAGCGCATCAGGAAGGGCACTCGTATGCCTCCCTCAAAATATGTGGCTTTCCAGCCCCGATAGGGTTGATTACGATATCCGACCCCCGCGTAGTGAGGTGCGCCGTTGTCGCTCGTGAACAGGATGAGCGTGTCCTGCTCAAGACCGCGTTCGCGAAGCCCGTCGAGCAATCTTCCGATATTGCGATCGAGTGATCGTAGCATCGCCGCATAAACCCGCAGCGTGCGATCTTCGATGAAAGGTAGGGCGTCATAGTCCGCACGAGTCGCCTGAAGCGGCGTATGCGGTGCGTTGTACGCGAGATAAAGAAAAAACGGTCGATTGCGATTAGCGTCGACCACACGCACCGCCTCGTCGGTCAGGTAGTCGGTGAGATAGCGATTGGGCTCGAAGATCTCCCCATCATTGAACCGAACACCCCAAGGTTCATTGGCAATAATGAATTCTGAGATCAGATCGCGCTCGGCAACGGCCGTGACGACACGCGGATCGTCCTCGGGGAGGTACATCGCTGCGCCGTATTGCAGACTCAAAGATTCATTGAAGCCGTGCGCGTAGGCGCGATATCTCGGGCTATCGCCGAGATGCCACTTGCCGATCTGAACGGTATGATAGCCCGTTTTTTGCAGCAGTTTCGCGATGGTGATCTCGCTCGTTGGCAGACCCATATCCGCGACGGGTGGTTGATCCGACGCACGGTCAGAAAAATAAAGTGGCGGAGGTTCACCGGGATTGCGATTGATGCCCGAAGAAATCAGCCTCATGAATGCCGTAGGCGCCGGCGTGAACTCGAACCCGAAGCGAGTCGCGTAGCGACCGGTCATGATGGCGGCGCGCGAGGGCGCACAGGTCGCGTTTCCGGAATACGCTACATCGAATCGGATGCCGTCTCGAGCCAGACTGTCGATGTTGGGCGTTGGAACTCGTCCACCCGCGACGCCCGAGCCGAGCGCGGTCAGATCGTCGTAGCCGAGATCATCGACGACGATGAGGATGACGTTAGGCTTTCTTTGAGCCACGGGTTCAGTCGGGCCTTTCTGCCAAATGACCTCGCGAAACGGCGCGCTTTCCTCATGCAGCACGTAGCGCGCCACCCAGAGCGCAAGCCCGGTTCGACCGCCAGCCAAGAAAAACACGGCGACCAGCGCGGCAAGGATCGCAACGACAAGTAGGGCGAGGCGGAGTATGCGGGTCATGTGGCCAGACGAATCAGATCATCCTCAAGACACCAAAGCCTATCTTGCCCCCAATAGGCGGGCAAACCCGTCACCCTAAAGCTCGGAACCCCCCACAAGCCTGTCGATAGGAGTTGGATGCGATGCTGCTCGGCAGCGATGCGCCACGTTTCATCGGTAATTGCGAGATCGACGGTTCGTCGATCAAGACCCGCTCTCTCTGCAATTCGTTCGAGTCCTCGCGAAGTGCCGGCATCGATACCTTCTGCGAACACGCCGCGCAGAAACGACTCCAGATACTCTTCTTTGCAACCGCGTCGGATGGCGTGGTGCAGGACGGCGAGACCTCGCTCTGCCGGGCGTCCAACCGGATCGGCTATATCACCGAAGGGAAGCCCCAAGCGCGAGGCTTCGCGCTTGGCATCCATGAGGATGTAAAATCTTTTATCAGTCGGTATCGGCAGACCGCGCATCACCATCGGGAGCACGAACTTGAGTTCGAGCTTCGCGCCATAATGCTCCGCGAGTTTTCGTATCCGGGGCACCGCGAGCCAGGTGTACGGGCTACGCAGTGAACAGAAGAACTCGATCGTTGGCGGCGTTCGAGTGGGATCTTTCGACTGCGGTAACGACAGAAACCGCAGATCGGGTGGCATTAGGGTGCCGGGGTCTTCACCGTTTGCTGCGAGGCCCGATTGGCGCAATCGCGACTCGAGGTGATGAAGTCGATCAATGCCCCAGTACCACTCACCCTCAAAAAAAAACATCGCGCCGAGGTAATGTCCGAGGCGTTTCCGCAGCGCGCCACCTCGCTCGATCGACTCCGGCGTCTCGGTGAGCCCGGATAGTACTGCTTTGTTTTCCGAGGTTTCTAGACCGAAACGCGAGGCGAGGGCGGCGGCATCGCGCTTTGACCACTCGCGCAGCGCAGCAGACTCGGGTGCTGCCGCGAGATCGGGCGGAGGCACGGCGTGGCACTCAAGCCGAATGGCATAACGACTCTCCAGTCGCTCGAGTTGCGAAATAGCAAGTTTGCTGTAGGGATCATCAAACTGATGGAAGTAATGGACCGTTGGCGAACGACCAGCCACTCGTCGTTCGAGCAAGCGCAGGGAGCGAATCAAATCCCGCTGTCGTTCGCTGGTCAGGAATCGTGCGATCCGACGTCCGACCTGTGCGCGCAGACTGCTCATGGACGGGAGCTCATCTCAACGTCGGTCGATCCGACGCCTAAAAAAAACCAATCTCCATCGACGCCGACGCGGATGGGGCCATCGAAACGCGATGTGGCGTCGCCGAGGAAACGCGCATCCAAGAATCGGCTCGGTAAAGGCGGCACGATGTGATTGAACACGAGCATTTTGACGCCCGCACGCTGCGCGATCTCGGCCGCCTGCTCGGGACTCGTGTGGTAATTGCGGATATCCGCCATGACTTGCGCGTACGCGGTCCGTGCATGGCGGGCGAAACCGCGTTCCATCAGCGCGACGAGTCGCGGCGAAAGCCCCTCGTGGATCAATAGATCAACATTTTGAGCTTCGCGTTCGACTGCCGTACTCGCTCGCGTGTCGCCGCTGATCACGATGCGGCGACCTTTGTAGTCGAAACGATAACCCACGGCCGGTTGCACCGGTCCATGATCAACTAAGAAGGCAGTGATTTTGAGTGGCGGTGTATCGATGAGAACCGCTCTGCCGTCGGTTCCAGTCGAAAACTCCCGGGCGGACAGGCCGCGCCCCTCGGGCGGAGCAATGAGCGAACCATGGTGAGCGGTTCTGTAATCGTTATCGCTCGAGTACGCGCGTTTGATGCCTTCGACCACCGCCACGGCGCCCGCGGGTCCGTAGACCTCCAAAGGCGTTTTCGCTGAAGCCGAGATCCATCGCTGCAGAGCGAGGTCGCCGAGTCCGCCGATGTGGTCGCCGTGAAAGTGCGTCAACAGCACGGCGTCGATCCGCCCGGGGTTGAGCAGCATTCTGTTCAAGACAGACGCGCTGCCGGGACCGGCATCGACGATAAAGAGACGGTTTCCGGCGAGAACGGCCGTACAGGGGCCGCTATGGCGAGAATCGGTCATAGGAGAGCCGGTGCCGCAAAGTCCGACATGAAGACCATCAGGTAGACCGACGGCTGGGTCGGGAAGGGCGGCAGACCGTTCAATTACTCGGACGATCAACTTTTCCGTGATTTCACCTCGGAAAATCCAGCTGAGAACGAGTACCGCCACGAGGGCTGCCAAGGCAACGGATGCCGAGCGAGATCGACGGAGCATGTGAAGAGACTAACTCATCCGATTCGGAAGTAGAGGAATCAATCGAGGCCGGGGTATTTCGAAAAGATTCGATCGGCTAAGTTTTTGATCCGCGTTGTTCGCCTACTTGACTTGCGCTGGACGCACGCGCCAACCTGGGAATCCTCCCTCAACACGATCAGGGGCTGATCAGCACGTAAACGATGAGGGCTACGCTTTGCGTGAGTAGTCGTGCACTCTCGAATAGGCGGGCAAAACGACATCCCTCAAGCAACCATCCAAGACTCGTTGTTGACAGCATGATCAAAAGCGCCCAAATGATTCGACCTTGCAGCGTAAGAGTTGGGGTGATAGCCAAAAAATAAGTCGCCATGACGGCAAGCAGGGTGTACTGCACTATGGCATACCGTTTCATAGTTCGAGATGTTTCGGTTCCAAATTTTTTAACGCTGTAAGGATCGAGGTGGGCTGGCACGACGCCGCGTCCGCCCGGTGGATCGAACCACGTTCGAATGGAAGAGGATATGGAGCCCGCGCGCAAAGATTTACGAAACACGTCGACGTAAACGTTGAGATTTCCCCACACCGCGTTATAACTGGCGAGCTGCTTACGAATGCCGTATACCACCGGCTCATCGTCTCGCTCTTCCGCAAACGTACCGAAGATGCGATCCCAAATAATGAAAATGCCGCCGTAATTGCGGTCGATGCAGTAGCCGTTCTGGCCGTGGTGCACTCGATGATTGGAGGGCGTGACGAGGATCCGATCAACCCAGCCGAGTTTGCGGACGAGTTCGGTATGGACCCAATACTGATAGAGCAGATCGGCGAGCGCGACGGTGCCAAATACGATAGGCGGAACCCCGAGTACGGCCATTGGTAGGTAAAACGGGAAGGCTGCGAATGCACCCGTCGACGTTTGGCGCAAAGCCGTCGAGAGATTGAAGTATTCCGAGGAGTGATGGACTTGGTGAGCTGACCACATGAGGTTGATCTCATGGCCGCAACGGTGGACCCAGTAGTATATGAAGTCGTAGGTAATCAGCGACGCTATCCAAACCCAGATCGAGTCGGCGGGCAGCACACCGATACGGAGATTCTCAAAAGTCCAGACATAGACGCCGAACGTCAACACCCGAACGAATACTGCCGACACCTGACTCAGGACGCCGAAGTTGAGGCTCGTGATGGCATCGGGAATGTTATAGGTGGCGATGCCGCGGCGATGTGCGATCCATGCCTCAATAAGAATCGAGGCCATGAATACTGGGATGGCATAGACGATCGGATTCACCAGTCGATTATAACGGGAACTCGCTACACTGAGCAGGCATGGCGTTGACTAGGAAAAGTTTGATGTGCAGACTTGTTGCGGCGATCGGGGTCGCGTTGACCGCACAATCTCCCAACTCGTTTGCCGCGCGGCAGGCTGCGGAGCCGACCGTGCTGATCATCGTGCGCCATGCAGAAAAGGCGAGCGATGAAACTCGCGATCCGTCGCTGAGTTCTGAAGGCGTCGAGAGATCACTAAGGCTGTCGACCGTGTTGCGCGACGTCGGCGTCGCCGCCGTATTCGTAAGCGATACGCGCCGGGCACGAGAAACCGCGATGCCGTTGGTATCGAGTCTAGGCATCGTCGCGGAGGAATATCGAGGTCGCGAGGTCGCCGCGCTTCTTGAGCGTATCCTGAAAGCCGATGCGGGGAGAACAGTTCTCGTTATTGGTCATTCGAATACCGTACCCACAATGATTTCGATGCTGACAGTCGGGCGGGAGACCGTCACGCTACGCGATGACGAATACGATGCAATGTTTATCGTGACCGTTGGAAGCGGTGCATCGACAACTTTGCTACGCCTGCGTTATTGAACGCGTTGCGTCTCACGACGCATCGCGTGCGGACTCAAGTTGTTTCCTATTGCCCTGAAAATAACGAACCGTCGTCTCAAGCAACGCTGCTCTAAGCCCCGATACGAATCGCGCACTCGCGGGATTAGGGTGCTCCAGCGGCGATACAGAGTCGCGCCGTCAATGAGGCGAGAGCGGGGTAAATCGAACCGAACCCTGCAGGGAAAAAATAGTCGCCTGATGATTCGACGTGCTTTCTAAGGTCGTACCCGCTAGCCTATCCAAAAAGAAAGCAAACTGAGGCATGCCGTTTTGGCATCTATTTCTGAAAATTGTATCGGATTAATATAAGAATTAGGGTGCGGTGGTGCTAGACTGTTGTCACGCGGGAGGGGCGGTAGCTCAGCTGGGAGAGCGTCGCGTTCGCAATGCGAAGGTCGGGAGTTCGATCCTCCTCCGCTCCACCATGCGTGGTCTCCGGGCCGTGCCCCCGTAGCTCAGTGGATAGAGCGACCGCCTCCTAAGCGGTAGGTCGTCGGTTCAACTCCGGCCGGGGGCGCCACTTTACCTTTTGCACCCTCGCTCAGGAGGGGGCTTTCCAAGGCTTCGGGTAGAATGTTGGGCTTTAGTCAGTTTCTGGGGGCTTACTTTCAACATGGGCGCTTCGCGCAGCGATCAACTCGCTTCCTCTTCGCTTTATGATGGTAATGCCGACTACGTCGAGTCCATTCACGAACAATATTTAAACGACCCGGCGTCGGTCTTGGCTACTTGGCGTGAATACTTTGCCCACATTCCGGAGCCCGCAGGCCTTGAGCGTTCACATCGGGCAATTCAGGGTGCGATCGCCGAGCGCGCGCGGGCCGCAAGGCAGGTTGGTGGCGCGGTTGCTGCAGCCTTTGATGGCAGCTCGAGCGCGAAGCAGGGCGCGGTATCGCGTCTAATACAAATATACGCAAACCGTGGTCACCTCATTGCGAGACTCGATCCGCTCAATCTGATGCAGCGTGAGCGACCGAAGGTTCTAAGTCTGTCCTACTTCGGATTGACGGAGGGTGACCTGGATAAGCTGTTCTTCACGGGTAGCCGAGTTAATAACGTCCCAGGCCGGGCGTCGCTGCGCGAAATCATTGCCACGCTCGAGCATGTCTATTGCGGCTCGGTCGGTGCCGAGTTTGCTCACATTTCGGATACAGAGGAGCGGCTCTGGCTGCAAGATGAATTCCAGTCGGGTCGCGTTCATCATCGTTTTTCGTCGGAGGAGCGTCGGAACATTCTTTGGGAACTGACGGTGGCCGAGGGCCTCGAGCGCTACTTGCACACCAAGTACGTGGGTCAGAAGCGCTTCTCGCTCGAGGGCGGTGACTCACTGATCCCGCTGCTCGACGATCTGATTCAGACGGGCGGTAACCTCGGCGTCGAGGAATTTGTCATCGGCATGGCTCATCGTGGCCGCTTAAACGTACTCGTCAATGTTCTCGGCAAAGCGCCGTCCGTGTTGTTTGGGGAATTTGAGGGCAAGTACGACATTTCGCAGATCAAGGGTTCGGGTGACGTGAAGTACCACAAAGGCTTCTCGGCCGACCTGCTTACGTCAGGTGGCAACGTTCACGTGGGTCTTGCCTTCAATCCCTCGCACCTCGAGGTGGTCAATCCTGTCGTCGAGGGCTCAGTGAGAGCGCGACAAGAGCGCCGCGGCGACACGCTCGGTGAACGGGTCGTACCCTGTCTCATTCACGGTGACTCGGCCTTTGGCGGCCAGGGCGTGGTTATGGAGACGATGCAGTTGTCGCAGGCACGCAGTTACTACACCGGCGGCACCATGCATATCGTCGTAAATAACCAGGTGGGCTTCACCACCTCGAACCCTGCAGACACGCGTTCGACGATGTATTGCTCGGATGTCGCGAAAATGCTTGAGGCACCGATTTTTCACGTGAACGGGGATGACCCTGAAGCGGTTGTGTTTGTGACGCGCCTCGCGATGAGGTATCGCCAGCGCTTCCATAAAGACGTCGTGATTGATCTTGTGTGCTATCGCCGTCTGGGTCACAACGAGGCGGATGAGCCGGCAGCGACGCAGCCGGTGATGTACAACATCATCCGTAAGCATCCTACTACGCGCAAACTCTATGGCGATCGGCTCGTGGCCGAAGGCGTGATCACGCAACTCGAGGCTGATGATTTAATCGAGCAGTGTCGCGCGGGCCTTGATGAGGGACGACCGCAGGCGAAGGCCTCTCTTGGCATGATCGGCAACAAGTACACGGTCGATTGGGGCGCCTACACGGGCAACATCGACTGGACTGCAACGATTTGTTCGGGCATTGACAAGAAGCGTCTCAAGGCGCTCGGTGCTCGCCTGGTATCAATGCCGAAAGGGCAAACGCTGCATCCACGCGTACAGCAGGTGATCGCCAATCGGGCCCGGATGATTGCCGGCGAGTTGCCGCTCGATTGGGGATGTGCGGAATCGTTGGCGTATGCGAGTTTGCTGGAAGACGGCTACGCCGTGCGGATTTCGGGTCAGGACTCGGGACGCGGAACGTTCTTCCATCGTCACGCGGTTCTGTTCGATCAAAGGACCGGTGCGGCCCATATACCGCTCAAACATATAGTTGAGCATCAGCCGCGTTTCGAGGTCATCGACTCCGTGCTTTCCGAGGAAGCCGTTCTTGCTTTCGAATACGGATATTCGCAGACCGACCCGTCCGTGCTGGTCGTTTGGGAAGCGCAGTTCGGTGATTTCGCTAACGGGGCGCAGGTCATCATCGATCAGTTCATCAGTTCCGGTGAAGCGAAGTGGGGTCGATATTGCGGTCTCACCTTGTTCCTACCGCATGGTTACGAGGGCCAGGGTCCTGAGCACTCGTCGGCACGACTCGAGCGGTTCTTGCAGCTGTGCGCTGAACTCAACATGTCGGTCTGCGTGCCCTCGACGCCTGCGCAGATGTTCCACATGCTGCGAAGGCAGATGCTGCGCGAGTTCCGAAAGCCATTAATCGTGATGACGCCAAAAAGCTTGCTGCGTCACGACCTGTCGGTATCGGGACTCGAAGATTTTGAAAGCAGTTCGTTCAAAAATATCATCGACGAGATCGATAAGCTCGATCTAGCGAGGGTGAAGCGAGTTGTGCTCTCGAGCGGCAAGGTGTATTTCGATTTACTCAGGGCGCGTCGGGCGTCGGGTCAAGACGATGTTGCGCTCGTTCGTCTTGAGCAGATTTATCCTTTCCCCACCGAAGAGTATGTCGCCACCATCGCCCGCTACCAGAACGCGTATGAAATCGTCTGGTGTCAAGAGGAGCCGCAAAACCAAGGTGCGTGGTATCAGATCCGTCATCGACTCGAGCGTCTGCTCGAAGGCAAGCGCGTTTTGCTCTATGCAGGCCGTGCTCCTGCTGCGGCGCCTGCGACCGGCATTGGCAAGATCCACGATGCGGAGCAGTCGGGCTTGGTGAAGGCTGCGCTGCAATCCATTGCACGAGGGGACGACACGCGTGTGACGCGGCGACTCACCGAGGAAAACCTCCAGCCCGACCGCTTGGCGGAGGGCTCTGGTAAGCGTTGATTAGGAAATATCGAAACCATGACTATCGAAATTCGCGTTCCCCAGCTTCCCGAATCTGTCGCCGATGCGACGCTTGTCGCTTGGCGTAAGCAGCCTGGTGAGTCTGCTAATCGTGACGAAAACCTCGCCGATCTCGAGACCGACAAGGTCGTGCTCGAGGTTCCAGCCCCAGCGGCGGGCGTAATTAAAGAGTTCACGGTTCAGCAGGGTGCCACGGTCAAAAGTGGCGATTTGCTCGCCATCTTTGAGCCTGATGCGGTAGCCGCTGCGCCTAAGGCTGCGGCGAGGAGTGAGACCGCTGTGGTCAAGTCAGAGGGTGCTTCCAGATCGACATCGAGTGGCAAACTCGGTCCAGCGGCACGGCGCGTGGCTGAAGAGACCGGTGTCGAGACCAGTGTGGTAAGCGGGACGGGTCGTGACGGCCGTGTGACCAAGGCGGACGTTGTCGCTCACGCGGCGAAACAGCCATCTGCTGCCTCTTCGGTGACGCCACCGGCTCCCGCCGTTAGTGACGCTGTGAAGGATGTAGTACCAGCCGTTCCCCGCGCCGAACAGCGAGTACCGATGACGCGGCTGCGTCAGCGTATCGCAGAGCGTCTGGTTCAGGCTCAGCACACGGCTGCGCTCCTCACAACTTTCAATGAGATCGATCTGACGGTTATCAACGAGCTTCGCGCTCGCCATAAGGATCGTTTTGAGAAGCAGCATGGCGTGAAGCTCGGTTTCATGTCGTTTTTTGTAAAAGCGAGCATCGAGGCACTGCGTAAGTTTCCTTTGATGAACGCCTCTGTTGATGGTAGCGACATCATCTATCACGAGTTCTATGACATTGGAGTCGCAGTCTCGACTGATCGCGGACTGGTCGTTCCTGTGTTGCGAAACATAGAAAATTTCGGTTTTGCCGAGATCGAGAGGCAGATCACCGATCTCGGTGCACGTGCGCGCGCGGGATCGCTCTCGATCGAAGAATTACAGGGCGGAACGTTCACGGTGACGAACGGCGGCATTTTCGGATCTTTGCTGTCCACGCCGATTGTGAGTGCGCCGCAAAGTGCGATTCTAGGTATGCATAAAATTCAGGAGCGACCCATTGCCGTCGACGGCCAAGTGGTTGTCCGGCCGATGATGTATCTCGCGGTTAGCTACGACCATCGCATCATCGACGGTCGCGAGGCCGTTCAGTTCCTGGTGACAATCAAAGATTGTCTGGAGGATCCGAGTCGTATCCTGCTCGGTCTCTGACATCAGCGGGGACAAAATCATGAGTGATTATGACGTCATCGTCATCGGCGGCGGTCCCGCAGGTTACCCGGCCGCCATTCGTGCAGGGCAGAATCGCTTGAAGGTCGTCTGCATCGACGAATGGAGGAACTACGACGGGAGTGCAACCTTCGGCGGCACTTGTCTTAATGCTGGCTGCATTCCCTCCAAGGCTTTGCTTGAATCGTCTGAGCTTTTTCACCGTGCGCAGGCCGAATTTTCGGTGCACGGCATCAAGACCGGTCCCGTGGCAATGGATGTCGCCGCGATGCAGCGACGCAAGGCCGGGATCGTGAGGAATATGACGGGCAGCATCGTGCAGCTGCTCAAAGCTGCAGGCGTCACCGCGGTGCAGGGTCACGGCAAGTTACTCGCCGGGCGCAAAGTGGAGTTCACAGCGCACGACGGTAGCGTCATGACGTTTTCGTCGAAGCATGTGGTGCTCGCGAGTGGGTCACAGCCCATGCCGCTTAAAACGGCTGCTTTGGATGGTACGCACATAGTCGACAGTTGGGGTGCACTGGAATTCGACGCCGTACCCAAACGGCTCGGCGTGATAGGTGCTGGCGTCATCGGACTCGAGCTCGGTAGCGTATGGCGCCGTCTCGGTGCGGATGTCGTGGTGCTCGAAGCGATGCCGACTTTTCTCCCGATAGCCGACCAGCAGCTCGCCAAAGAAGCGATGAAACACTTTAGAAGGCAAGGGCTCGACATTCGTCTCGGCACCAAGGTTTTGGGAGCGACGGTGACGCAGGGGGAAGTTTGGGTTAACTACTCCGATGGCACTGTTGCCTCGCAGTCGCTCACGGTCGATAAGCTCGTCGTCTGCATCGGCCGCCGTCCGCACACCGCCGATTTACTCGGTGAGGGCACGGGTGTCGTCATCGACGATCGCGGCCTCATCAAAGTGAATGACCATTGCCACACCGGAGTCGAGAACGTATGGGCGGTCGGCGATTGCGTGCGGGGCCCCATGCTCGCGCACAAGGGAAAGGAAGAGGGCATTGCCGTCGCTGATCGTATCGCCGGTCTCTATGCGCACGTGAACTACGAGACGATCCCTTCAGTGATCTACACGGCTCCGGAAATTGCCTGGGTGGGCCAGACCGAAGAGCAAGTGAAGGCGAGCGGTCGACCGTATAAGGTTGGTTGTTTCCCGTTTATCGCGAGCGGTCGCGCGCGGGCGATGGAGTCGAGCCAAGGTTTTGCAAAACTACTCGCCGCTAGGGATGACGACCAGATCCTCGGCGTCCACATCATCGGGTCGATGGCCGGAGAGCTTATTGCCGAGGCGGTGCTCGCCATGGAGTACTCAGCCAGCGCCGAGGACCTGCAGCGCACCATACATGCACACCCCACCTTATCCGAGGCGTTACACGAGGCGGCTCTCGCGGCTGATAAGCGCGCCATCGATATGCCGAATCGCTGAGGGTTTCCGGCTATCATAAGCCGGTTGCTTTTCAGCGCATCCTCGGGGTCGCGAGCGCATGGCGCGATATCGGTCCAAGTCCTGGCGTAGCTACGATTCGAAGTCCTCGGGCTCGGTCGCCACCCCGACGATATTCGCTTCGCAGAACTGCCGAATCCTTGGGCTTGATCCTGGTTCGCGTCGGCTCGGCTACGGCATTATCGAAATGACGGGACCTGATTGTCGCTGCGTCGCACACGGGTGTATCGAAGTCGATAGGCTGCCGATGGCTGTGCGGCTCGCTCGAATTCATGAGGGCGTCAGAACGCTCGTGCTCGAACACTCACCGAGGGAAGTCGCCGTCGAAAAAGTTTTTGTCAATCGAAACATCGACAGTGCACTAAAGCTTGGACAGGCGCGGGGCGCTGCGTTGTCGGCGCTCGGCGAATTCGAGATCGCCGAGTACGCGCCACGAGCCATCAAACTCGCGACGGTGGGTTTCGGCGGCGCTGACAAACCTCAGGTGGCACACATGATGCGAATCTTGCTCAAGATCGAAGGACGTCTGACTTCGGATGCGGCCGATGCGCTCGCCGTCGCGCTGTGCCACGCGCAGCAGCGCACGCTCGGTAGTCTCATCGCCGGTCATCGTGGAGTTGCAGGATGATCGGTTCAATATGCGGTCGCATCGTGGTTAAAGCGCCGCCCCAGCTGCTTATCGAGGTGGGCGGTATCGGCTACGAGATTGAGGCGCCGATGTCGACCTTCTATGGGTTGCCCGGAGTAGGCGAAGAAGTGCGTTTGCTGACGCACCTTGTGGTGCGTGAAGACGCGCATATTCTCTACGGATTCTCGTCGGCGGCCGAGCGGCTTCTGTTTCGAAACTTGCTCAAAGTATCTGGCGTGGGTCCCAAGATTGCACTCGCAATTCTCTCCGGGACGACGGCTGAGGGTTTTGCCTCCTGCGTCACGTCAAATGATGTGAACGCACTTACCAAAATTCCGGGTGTCGGACGAAAGACCGCCGAGCGACTCATCATTGAGATGCGCGATCGCCTTTCCGCAGCTGAATTCAGCAGTTTGGTTTCTGCCGACACCGCCGCAGGTGGTGCGGAAGGCGAGGCCTTCGCGGCACTGGTTGCGCTCGGATATAAATCGGCCGAGGCCTCTCGGCTCATCAAGGCTGTGACGAACTCAGGAAGTGAAGGCACTGAGGATCTGATTCGTCGTGCATTACAAGGCGCACTCCGATGACTAAAGGTGCTGAGAGCGCCGAGGGCAGTCGCGAAGAAGAGGTAATTGATCGGGCGATACGTCCGAAGCGCCTCGCAGATTTCGTCGGACAACAACCGGTAAAAAAACAGCTCGAGGTTTTCGTTGGTGCGGCTCGAGCACGATCGGAAGCGCTAGACCATGTGCTGATCTTCGGGCCTCCTGGACTTGGCAAGACTTCGCTCGCCAACATCCTCGCCGCTGAACTTGGCGTCAGTTTACGACACACTTCCGGTCCCGTGCTCGAGCGGCCGGGCGATCTCGCGGCTATCCTCACGAATCTGCAGCCGCGCGACGTTCTTTTCGTTGACGAAATTCATCGACTGTCACCGATCGTCGAAGAGATCCTTTATCCGGCGATGGAAGATTTTCAGCTCGATATCATGATTGGCGAGGGTCCGGCAGCGCGCTCCATCAAATTATCCCTGCCACCGTTTACGTTGGTAGGTGCAACGACGCGCGCTGGTCTTTTGACCTCACCGCTGCGCGACCGTTTCGGTATCGTGCAGCGACTAGAGTTCTACGATGTTCAAGATCTCCAGAGCGTCGTGCAGCGCTCGGCCAGCATTATGGGTGCTCCGCTCGAATCCGATGGGGCGCTGCGTATCGCCGAGCGTTCGCGCGGCACGCCTCGAATCGCCAATCGCTTGCTGCGTCGGGCGCGTGACTACGCGCAGGTCAAAGGTGACGGAACCATTACCTCGGCTCTCGCGGTCGCGGCGCTCGATCTTCTCGAAGTCGATCCGGTCGGCTTTGATATGCTCGATCGAAAATTATTAACCACCATCATCGAGAAGTTTGAGGGTGGACCCGTCGGCATCGATAGCCTGGCGGCCGCCATCGGTGAAGAGCGCGGTACGCTCGAAGATGTGATCGAGCCGTTCCTCATTCAGCAGGGATTTTTGATGCGCACTACTCGAGGCCGTGTCGCGACCCGTACCGCCTATTTGCACTTTGGTCTCACGCCGCCGCAACGGCCGACCGGGGCGATGCCGCTTTTTGAGGAGGGCACTTGAGCGTATTCGAGTGGCCGGTTCGGGTGTATTGGGAGGACACCGATGCCGGTGGAGTCGTTTACTACGCGAATTATCTGCGGTTTCTCGAGCGCGGTCGGACGGAATGGCTCCGCAGCAAGGGGGTCGCGCAGCGCGAACTGGCCGCGAACGAGGGAGTACAGTTCATGGTTCTCGGTCTTTCCATTGAATACAAAGCGGCGGCGCGGCTTGACGATACGCTCATCGTGACCTGCCAGATACAGCCTGAGGGACGTACCACGGCGATCTTCGATCAACAAATTTGGCGTGATTCCGCCCCGCAGGTTGAGCGGGAACTGCTCATCGAGGCGCGAGTCCGCGTCGTATGCGTGGACGCGAAGACCTTGCGACCGCGTCGTGTCAGAGGGTATTTGACTTGAACGATTTGTCCATCCTGAAGCTTATCCTCGACGCTACGATCATCGTACAGGCGGTCATGCTTTCTTTAGCCCTGGCGTCGGTGTACTCCTGGAGCATCATCTTCAACAAGCGAGCGGTGCTCGCCCGCGCTAAGGACGATCTTGCTCGCTTCGAACGCGATTTTTGGTCGGGCGGCGATCTTTCCAACCTCTACAAGAGCATCGACGCGCGCGGAAATCCCGTCGGTATCGATAGCATCTTCCGCATGGGATTTCGCGAGTTTGCACGGTTGCGTCAGCAGGGTGAGAGTGCTGTCGACTTGTTGCTCGAGGGTGTGCGTCGAGCGATGAAGGCACAACAAATCAAAGAAATCGAGTACCTCGAAAAGAGTTTATCGACGCTGGCAACGGTTGGCTCGACGAGTCCTTACGTCGGTCTCTTCGGTACGGTGTGGGGCATCATGCATGCCTTCGTGGGTCTTGGCTCCGTGCAGCAAGCGACGCTAGCGACGGTGGCGCCCGGTATCGCCGAGGCGCTCGTAGCGACGGCCATCGGTCTTCTCGCGGCTATTCCTGCCGTAGTGGCCTATAACCGTTTCGCCGATCAGGTGTGGCGTATCGAGGCGCGCTACGATGCGTTCATGGAAGAGTTCTCGACCATTCTGCAGCGTCACGCGACGCGCGACGCGAGCTGAGACGAGGTCAGTTTATGCTGCAGTCGGGTCGAAGCCGAAAACCCATGAGCGAGATCAACGTCGTTCCCTACATCGACGTGATGTTGGTGCTACTTATTATTTTCATGGTGACGGCGCCGTTACTGACGCAGGGCGTTAAGGTCGACTTGCCCGATGCGGCGGCGCAGGCGATCGATCCTGCGGATCTTCGGGACCGACCGCCGCTCGTCGTGTCGGTCGATCGACAGGGGCGACTGTATCTTAACGAGGGCGACAGTCCTTCGGAACCACTAGAGGATTCGCTGTTACAGGCCCGCGTCGCAGCAGTGATCCGCAGCGCACCGGGCGTGCCGGTGTTCGTCAAAGGCGATCGCCAAGTTGCGTACGGTCGCGTGGTTGAGGCGATGGTGTTACTGCAGAGCGCAGGCGCCCGGAAAGTCGGATTTCTCACCGATCCGGTAACCGTTCGAGGCGCGCCTTGAGGGGTTCATGTCGGGCGTGATGTCGCGCTTTCGACCGTATTTTTTGTCCATCGCGTTGCATGTCGCGCTGGTCGTCGTGATCGCCGTGCTCGGCGTCAAAAACTGGCGGTTCGAGCCCGAGATGCCGCAGGTGATGGCGATCGAGGCGGTCGCTGTCGACGCGGCAGAGCTCTCTCGACTCACTCAAGACAAGTCTCCAAGGAAATCAGAACCACCACCCACTCCTGAACCGATCGTCAAGCCGCAGCCTGAACCCGAGCCTCCCAAGAAGTCCCGGCCGGCCGAGCCGGCGAAGCGCGACAGAGAGGTGCAGGCGCTGAAGGAGGCGCAGGTTCAAGCAGAGAAGGTGAAAGCGGAGAAGGCTCAACTTGAGGAGCAGACGCATCGCCTGAAAGCGGAACTCAACGCCGAGGAGCGGCGTCGTATTGAGGAGGCAAGAGTTCGTGCCGAGCGCGAAGCGTCATTGCAACGCGCGTTATCCGAAGAGATCGCCGCCACCGAAGCGGCGGAGGCGCGACGTGCGGCCGCCGCCCGTGCAGCCTCGCTTTCGGCGCAGTGGGCTGCGGCCATCCAGGCGCGGGTGCAGCGCGCGTGGATTCGTCCGGCATCGGCGCAGGCAGGGCTTGATTGTCGGGTCGCGGTGACTCAGGCGATGGGCGGTACGGTGATTCGGGTCGAGGTCAAAGAATGCAATGGAGACGAGGCCGTGCGGCAGTCACTCGAAGCGGCAGTTTTTCGAGCTTCGCCGCTGCCCGCACCGTCCGAGCCGTCGCTGTTCGAGCGCAACATCGAGTTGAGGTTCAGACCGAATGATTGACATGAAGAGATTTTCCCGCGGCGCCTTGTTAATGCTCTGCGCAGCGTTCGTCGGGGTATCGGCGTCACCCGTCGCCGAAGCTCAATTAAAAGTCGATATCACGTCCGGCGTCATCGCGCCGATCCCGATCGCCATCGAGAATTTCTCGGCGGATCCGCAGCCATCGGCGGAGGTGATCCGTCGCAATCTGACCCGCAGTGGACGCTTTTTAGTCGGCGAGCGCACGGCGTCGGACTATTTGGTTACCGGGCGCGTGACGGTAGGAGCAGACGGACGCTCAACTATCGAGTACGAGCTGCTTAATTTGTTAACGGGTCAGCGCTTGCTAATCGAGGAGATCATTGCCGGACCTTCCGCGTGGCGTAACGCTGCACATCGTATCAGTGATCGGCTCTATCAAAGAATCATCGGTATCCGCAGCGCCTTCGCGACGCGTATCGCTTATGTCTCGGTAGATGGTCAGCCGCCGTCGCTGCGTTACCAACTCATCGTCGCCGATGCCGATGGCGAAAATGCCAAGGTCATCCTGCAGTCGCGTCTGCCGTTGATGTCGCCGTCGTGGTCGCCCGATGGAGAATCTTTGGCCTACGTGTCCTTCGAGACCCGTACTGCGACGATCTACATACAGCGTGTGCGCACGGCTGAGCGACGTCGCGTTTCGTCGCGGCCGGGCGTCAACAACGCACCGACCTGGTCGCCCGACGGGACTCGACTCGCGCTCACCTTGTCGTCCTCGGGCGGCAATCTCGATGTCTACGTTTTGGAGATCGCTTCCGGCGCACTCACGCGCCTCACGGATCATCCGGCGATCGACACCGAACCTGTGTGGTCTGCCGATGGCAGCCAGATTTACTTCACCTCCGACCGCGCTGGGGGACCGCAGATCTATCGCCTCGGGACCGAAGCTGGCTCACGCGCTCAGCGAGTCACGTTTGTCGGCCCATACAACGCTCGAGCTCGGCTAAGTCCCGATGGACGCTCGCTTGCGATGGTGACGCGCGAGGACGGGGCGTACCGAATTGCCATCCAGAATTTGGGGAACGGAAATGTTCGTGTCCTGTCGAAGGGTCGACAAGATGAGTCGCCGTATTTCTCGCCGGATGGCGGCACGATCGTGTATGCCTCGCGGGAACGCGGGCAGGGTATGCTCGCCACGGTGAGTGCGGACGGACTCATCGCTCAACGCTTCGCAGCCGATCGCGGCGAGGTGCGCGAGCCGGCGTGGCGGCCATTCCTACCCGACGCAGCGACCGTGCGATAATTCAAACAAATCCCTCCTAAGGAGTTAAAAAAGATGAAAAAGCTGATCGCTGTGGCTGCTCTCCTCGGTTTTCTGGCGGCTTGCAAATCCGCACCTTCGGTCAAAAGTGACGCCGGTGCCGACCTCGCCGACAAATCGGGGGCGTCGGCGATCGCCCAGCCGGACGATTCGGCTGGCCCTGTCTCGGCAGGTGAAGTGGGGACCTCGAGCGAATCAGCCATCGGGCTTCCGGTGGAGCTCGCCAATCGCACCACTATTTACTTCGATTTCGACAGCGATTCGATCAGCGCCGATGATCAGACCTTGCTCGCCGCTCATGCGCGCTTCCTCGGCAGCCGTCCGGGATTAAGTATTCGACTCGAAGGACATACGGACGAGCGAGGCACCCGTGAATACAACATCGGACTCGGCGAGCGTCGCGCTCAAGCCGTTCGCCGTGCTCTGGGTCTTCAAGGCGTGACCGATTCGCGACTCAGCACGGTGAGCTATGGCGAGGAGCGTCCCGCTACCGCCGGCGAGGACGAGTCCGCGTACTCGCGCAACCGTCGCGTCGAAATCGTCTATTTCGTCGGTTGACGCCAATGCGTCGCCAGCTTCTTGCTGCGCTGCTTTTGCTAGCCTCTCTCCCCGCGCAGGCGCAATCGACGCGTGAGCGGCTCGAGAGTCTGGAGTTGCAGGTAGCACAGTTACAGGAGGTGTTGCGCGGACAGGCGCTCGTCGAGTTGTCGCAGCGTCTCGATGCGCTCGCGGCTGAAGTGCGCGCCCTGCGTGGTGACCTCGATGTCCTTCAGCGCGAAAACGAAGCGCGAAGACAGCAGCAAACCGATTTCGCCGTCGAGTTCGATCGGCGCATGGCGCCCATCGAGAGTCGTATGACGACTGCCACCGCCGTCACGGGCGGGCCGACCCCCGCGGCGACGTCTATCGCTGACGGGCCGACGCTACCATCGCCATCGGCTCAAGGGACTTCAACTACGACGGAAACTCCAGAAGTGGTGTACGGACGTGCCTTCGATGCGCTGAAGGCGGCCAACTACCCCGATGCCATTACGGGTATGAGTGGGTTCATCGCGCAGTTTCCATCGCACCCGCTTGCCAACAATGCGCATTACTGGCTCGGACAGACCTATTTCGTGACTCGCGACTATGAGCGAGCCATCGATTCCTTTGCGGCGGTCGGCACGAGCTCGCCGGACTCGTCCAAGGCCCCGGATGCGCTGCTCAAAAAAGGCCTCGCGGAGGTAAGTCTCGGTCGTAACGATGCTGCCCGGATCTCGCTCAGCGAGGTGATTCGGCGCTATCCGCAAAACGACGCTGCGCGCCTCGCACGAGAGCAACTCGTGCGGATGCGCTAAACGGTTTTGAACTCGAGTCGGCTTAAGCTCACCGAGATTTTTTGTTCGCTGCAGGGCGAGGCGGACTCCGTCGGTGTTCCAACCATCTTCGTCCGCCTCACGGGTTGTCCGCTGCGTTGCAGCTATTGCGACACCGCGTACGCCTTTCATGGCGGAAACTGGTGGGCTTTGCCAGATATCCTATCTCGGGTCAAAGAACTCGAGGCGACGTACGTCTGCGTGACGGGCGGCGAGCCGCTGGCACAGCCCGCCGTATTTGAGCTTATGACGGCGCTCTGCGATGCGGGATATCGAGTATCGGTCGAGACGAGTGGCGCTATGCCCCTCGAGCAGGTTGATCCGCGGGTCGTGAAGGTGGTGGATATCAAGACACCCGCCTCAGGCGAGGAGGCGCGTAACCGTTACGACGAACTCACGCATCTGACGGCGACCGATTTGGTGAAGTTCGTGATCGCTAACCGCGACGATTACGAATGGAGTCGTTCGCAGCTGCGCGAGCGCGGCCTAGTTGGGCGCTGTACCGTGCTCTTCTCGCCGAGTCACAGCGAGTTACCTGCGCGCGATCTCGCCGAGTGGATCCTAGAGGACCGCTTGCCCGTTCGGTTCCAGGTCCAGTTACATAAATATCTGTGGGGCGATGTGCCTGGACGATGAACATCGCAACCAAACCGAAAGCCGTGGTTTTGTTGTCCGGCGGCCTTGACTCGGCCACCGTTCTCGCGATGGCGATCGAGCGGGGCTACGACGCGTTCGCGCTTTCCGTGTATTACGGTCAGCGGCATTCGGCCGAGCTTGCGGCGGCGGCGCGTGTGGCCTCCGAGCTCGGGGCGCGAGAGCATCGGGTGATGGGGGTGGATCTCGCCGGAATCGGCGGTTCGGCGCTCACCGATCACTCGATCGACATACCGACGGCGCCGGTGGCTGACATCCCGGTTACGTATGTGTCGGCGCGTAATACCTTGATGCTCTCGCTTGCGCTCGGATGGGCGGAGGTGCTCGGTGCACAGGGGGTCTTCATCGGCGTGAACGCCGTCGACTTCTCGGGTTATCCCGACTGCCGACCGGAATACATTGCGGCCTTCGCGGAGGTGGCTCGGCTCGGCACCCGCGTCGGGGTCGGGGGCTCGCCCATCCGTATCGAAGCGCCGCTTGTTCGCCTATCGAAGGCCGAAATCATACGTGAGGGGCATCGGCTCGGGGTTAATTTTTCCTTGACTGTGTCTTGCTACCAGGCCGACGAGGCGGGGCGGGCCTGTGGCCGCTGCAACAGCTGCTGCCTACGAAGAGATGGATTCCTGGCAGTGGGCGTGCCCGATCCGACGCGATATGTGTAGAATTCGCGCCCTCTTGACAGGTATGGGTCCTTAGCTCAGCCGGTAGAGCAGCTGGCTTTTAACCAGTTGGTCGCGCGTTCGAATCGCGCAGGACCCACCAGTCTCTTAATTTCCTTGTGCGATGAACCCCGGATTCTCGAATCCCGGTTTGCCGTAACTGAGCGCGTGTCCGTTATCCACTCGAGTCACTCGACCGCCCGCTGCAGCCAACACCGCGTGGCCGGCGGCGATATCCCACTCCATGGTCCGTCCGAGGCGGGGGTAGAGATCGGCTCGACCTTCGGCGAGAAAACAGAGTTTGAGCGATGAGCCTGCTTTAATTCGCGAGGCAACGGGTTTTCCCTGCAGCCACGCATCGAGTATTACGCCGTTGCCATGCGATCGACTCTCTACGACGGTGAGGCCCTCCGCAGGCGCCGCCCGACAGTGGATGGCGTATCGATCTCTCTGCTGCGTCTTGTACGCCCCCAGCCCACGAACGCCGGTGTAGAGGACGCCAATGACCGGCGCAAACACCACGCCGAGCACAGGCTCTCCGGCACACACGAGGGCGATGTTGACCGTGAACTCGCCGTTACGGCTTACGAACTCGCGCGTTCCATCGAGGGGATCGACCAGCCAGAACCAGCCGTTCGCGGATTCGACCGGAGGAACGTTACCCGCCGCCACGGATTCCTCGGCGACGATCGAGACCTCGGGAGTCAGGCGCTCTAGACCCGCGAGGATCAGGGTCTCGGCCCGCTGATCGGCAAGGGTGACCGGGGAGGCGTCGGACTTCGTTGAGATGGCAAAGTCAGTGGCGTAGATCTCGGAAATGACCTGACCTGCGCTCTCCGCGATACGCACGACCTCGCCGAGAAATTCGGACGTCGAGCGGTCGGTGGGGATGTCGACAGAAGGCGCCATAGGGTAACCGATTATGGTGCATTTTGTTGTACGCACACGGCGGATACGGCAACGGGTTGCATACGCGCTCCAAGTAAGCTGCGCGGTATCCTTGTCGTGGGGAGGTGATCCATGTCGAAGCCAGCCAACGATCCTCACGCCGAAATTCGGTCCGCGGTCCGTAAACTCTGCGTACAATTTCCAGATCAGTACTTTCGCAAGGTCGATGCCGAGCGTGGTTACCCGGTCGAGTTCGTCGACGCATTGACCGAAGCGGGTTGGCTCGCCGCTCTTATTCCGCAGGAATACGGTGGATCGGGGCTCTCGCTCGCCGAGGCCTCGGTCATCATGGAGGAGATCAATCGATCGGGGGGCAGCTCAGGCGCGTGCCACGGGCAGATGTACGTCATGAACGTGCTCGTCCGCCATGGTAGTGAGGCGCAGCGACGCGAGTTCTTGCCGAGTATTGCCGCAGGACGGCTGCGAATGCAGTCGATGGCGGTGACGGAGCCGACGACGGGTTCGGATACGACGCGACTAATGACGACCGCGGTCCGAAAGAGCGATCGCTATGTCATCAATGGGCAGAAGGTGTGGATCTCCCGTGTGCAGCACTCTGATCTCATCGTGCTACTTGCGCGTACGACGCCGCTTGCTGAAGTTCAGCGTAAGTCAGAGGGACTTTCGGTATTTCTTGTCGATGTTCGCGAGGCGCTTAGCAAGGGGATGTCTCTTAAGCCCATTCCGAATATGGTCAACCATGCGACCAATGAAATCTTCTTTGTTAATCTAGAGATCCCGGCGAGCCGTCTCATCGGTGAGGAGGGGAAGGGCTTTGAATATATTCTCGATGGACTCAATGCCGAGCGCATACTCATCGCCGCCGAGTGTATCGGCGATGCCTACTGGTTCGTTGAACGCGCGACGAAGTATGCCAACGAACGCGTCGTGTTCGATCGACCGATTGGTAAGAATCAGGGTGTGCAGTTTCCGATCGCGGAGAGTTACATCGAGACCGAGGCCGCGAGCCTAGTGCGTTTCAAGGCCTGCGAGCTTTACGATGCCAAGCTGCCCTGCGGTGCGGAGGCTAATATGGCGAAGTACCTCGCAGCGAAGGCGGCGTGGGAGGCGGGCAATGTCTGCCTGCAGACGCATGGCGGATTCGGGTTTGCAGCCGAGTACGACGTAGAAAGGAAGTTTCGCGAGACGCGGCTTTATCAAGTCGCGCCGATCTCGACAAACCTCATTTTATCGTACATTGCTGAGCACGAGCTTGGACTACCACGGTCCTATTGAGCGATCAGGCAAGGAGGGGATGACCGTCTTGAGATCATTCTCAAGAAAATCGCCCTCGTGTTCAACGATACGATAACTCGGACTGGAAAGAATGCCCGTGTGGCGACTCTGATCCATGGTGGCATGGCGCTCCTTACGGGATTCGAACCCGTGTTACAGCCTTGAGAGGGCTATGTCCTGGGCCTCTAGACGAAAGGAGCGGCGGACCAAAGTAAAGGCCCGCACCGCACGTTATTATAAGCGTCCACCTCGATTGCTCAAGCGGCTCGTTTTTTCATAGCGGAACATCAGCATTGAATCCCTCACACGCCTCCTCTGAGGCCGTTCCTCGTCTTGCGCGCATTATTCCACGCGACTCGCATCCGATTTCGCGTTCGAAGATCTCCCGCGACGCTCTGCGTGTTCTTTATCGTCTGCGGGAAACGGGCTTTGACGCTTATCTCGTCGGCGGTTGTGTGCGTGACCTCATTCTCGGGCTCGATCCTAAGGATTTCGACGTCGCAACTAACGCATTGCCGGAGCAGGTTAAGCGTCTATTCAGAAATTGTCGTTTGGTCGGTCGTCGTTTCCGTCTAGCGCATGTTTTCTTTGGACGAGAAATCATTGAGGTGGCGACCTTCCGCGCGTCTGGCGCATCGCTGCTAGCCGATGAGTCGGCGACCGAGGAAATACCGGGGGATGAGACCGATGCGGATAGTGTACCGCCCGGAGGTGATGAGGTAGTCGACGTCGAGGACTCGCGTGACCTTCACGACTTCGGCGAATCGCTCGAGCGCGTTGTCGATCAGAGTGGCCGCATTCTTCGGGACAACGCTTACGGTACTATCGACGAGGATATTTGGCGTCGCGACTTTACCTGTAACGCCCTTTACTACAGCATCGCTGACTTCTCGGTCTGGGATTTCTGTCAGGGTTTCGAGGACATTAAAGCGCGTCGTCTTCGGCTAATTGGCGACCCTGAGACGCGCTATCGAGAAGATCCCGTTCGTATGCTGCGTGCCGCTCGCTTTCAGGCCAAGCTCGGTTTCGAGATCGAGCCAGCAACCGCTGAGCCTATTGCAAATTTGAATAGTTTACTCCGCGGAGTTCCGCCAGCTCGACTATTTGATGAGACGCTCAAACTGTTTCTGACGGGTCATGGAGCTGCGAGTTATCGGGTGCTGCTCGAACGCGGACTACTCGACGAATTACTGCCCAACGTGGCAGCTTTCGCCCGCAAGCATCGAGGTAGCGCGCCGGAGCGCATGCTCATTCAGGGGCTGCTCAACACTGACGAACGCGTTCGCACTGATCGTCCGGTCACACCGTCCTTCCTGTTCACATTATTACTTTACGGGCCGATCGGCCTAGCCATCGAAAAACGCCCACAAGCGGAGTGGCATAAGGTTTCGACCATCCTTGATGCGGTCGACACAGCCATGCATGAGGTCTATGCTCGGATGGCTGTTCATCGTCGCTTTATACTCAGCATGCGCGATGTGTTTGCGTTGCAGCCTCGACTCGAGGCGCCGCGTGGCCGTCGTGCGTTGCGAACACTTGGGCACCCGAGATTTCGTGCAGCCTTCGATCTGCTCCAACTGCGCGCCGCATCCGGTATGGCCGACAAGGCGATCGCCGAGTGGTGGGGTCGCCTGCAGTCTGCGTCTCCCGAGCAGCGCGCCTTCATGAGTGAGGCAATCGCCCGCACCGGTTCGGCAGACGAAGGACATGGGTCATCGGGAGGGTGTGACCGCCGTCGTCGGCGAGGCGAAAGACGGCAGGAGCGCGGCGGCGGCGGACCGAGCGGCTGAGTCTCGGGGCCGAGATGACACAGTCGGTTGTGTGGCAACCCGTGTATGTCGGCCTCGGCAGTAACGTCGGCGACTCTCTCGATTATCTTCGTCTGGCGATGGAACGAATCGCGATCTTTGCAAACACTCGACTCATAGTCTCATCGCCCTTTTATCGGACTAAGCCGTTCGGACCAGTGCCGCAGGGGCCGTTTATTAATGCGGTCGCAGCGGTGCTGACCCGCCAAGGGCCCGCTGACTTTTTAAGGTTACTTTGGACTCTCGAACGAGAACTCGGACGTACTGAAGCTAGGGTCCGTTGGGGGCCCAGAGAAATTGACCTCGATCTACTGGTGTACGGCGACGTGAGACTCATGACCACCGAGCTGACGCTGCCTCACCCCGGGATTCCGGAGCGTGACTTCGTTCTGTATCCTCTCCGGGATATAGCGCCCCAATTGCTCATACCAGGGATGGGTAGGACGGCCGACCTTGCGAACTGGGTGATCGATCGAGGCATCGAGCGACTCGACCTAATATGAACGATTCGATTCCTCAACGTTATATCGTAATTGAAGGCCCTATTGGCGTTGGTAAAACAACGCTTGCGCGGCGTCTTGCCAAAACCTTGAATGCCGATCTTATTCTCGAGCAAGCTGAGTCGAATCCCTTTCTGGAGCGGTTCTATCGGGACCCGGTTGGCGCTGCATTACCTGCTCAGTTGCATTTTCTTTTTCAGCGCACTCAGCAGCTCGCCGCATTTCATCAGGACGATTTCTTTTCTACGATCCGTATTGCCGATTATCTACTCGAAAAAGATCGACTCTTCGCCCGTGTCACTCTGGATGAGGCGGAGTTCGGTTTGTACCATCAAATCTACTCGCGGGTTGTCATCGATCCGCCGAAACCTGACCTCGTGATTTTTTTGCAGGCACCGGTCGATGTACTCCTGCAACGGATTGGTCGCCGAGGCATCAAAGCCGAACAGCTGATCGGCCGAGCTTATCTCGAGCGTTTGAATGAGGCTTACGCACGGTTTTTCCACGACTATGATGCTGCGCCGCTTCTTATTGTGAACGCGGCGGCCATCGACCCGACTTCCAACGATGCGGACTTCGAAGAGTTGCTTGGCGCCGCTCGGCGTATGAGGCGAGGTAAACTATACTTCAACCCGCTTCGACACGCGCTCATCTGAGCCCGAATCCGTCCGTATATTGGCTGGAATTACGTAAAAAGTTTTTTTGCAGGTAGTTACGGCCATTGCCAAGGCACGGCAGGTGGTAAGGGACGAGCGATCGTGTCGGCGCAGGGTCTCTCTCTGAAATCATGCGGCCCGAGTCGAAGTCGCGAGCTGTGTTGCACGATGCGCAGCTCGCCTCATCGACAACACGCGCGGTTAGCGTCTCTAGTTCGGCTCGGCTCGCACGCCATCACCTAAGTTTTTGAGTGCCCACTCGACGTGCTCGCGCACGAGCGGGGAGGAGTCATATGCGCGCCGACGTAACGCTGCGCGAGCACGCTCTGCTGCAGCCCCGGTTTTGTAGCCGTTACCGAGTGCTACAGCGATGTTTCTTAGCCAGCGTTCGTATCCGATACGGCGGATCGCCGAGCCTCGCAGTCTCGATTCGAATTCCTCAGCTGTCCAAAGAAAAAGCTCGGCGAGCGGCCTCTGATCGAGATCGTTGCGAACGGCTTTAAGATCAGGGTGCGAGGCCGCACGGGCAAATTTGTTCCATGGACAGACGATCTGGCAGTCGTCACAACCGTAAATGCGATTGCCAATGAGCGAACGCAGTGGATCCGGTATCGACCCCTGCAACTCGATGGTTAGGTATGAAATGCAGCGTCGTGCATCGAGTTGCCAAGGCGCAGTGATCGCACCGGTCGGGCAGGCGGGGATGCAGGCTTCGCAGGTGCCGCAGTGCGCGCCGGTGGGCGGGTCGATCGGTAGCGGCAGATCGGTATAGATTTCACCCAAAAAAAACCACGAGCCGGCATCTTTCGCGATGAGATTGGTGTGTTTACCAATCCACCCGAGCCCCGCGTTACGGGCTATGGCTTTTTCTAGAACGGGGCCAGAGTCGACGAATACGCGATAGCCAAAAGTGCCGATGCGAGCTGCGATTCGATCGGCGAAATCCTGCAGCGCGTTGCGCAGGATCTTGTGATAGTCACGGCCAAGCGCGTAACGAGACACATAGGCATCGTCCGGCGATGCGAGCACAGTTTCGGCATCGGCCGCTTCGCTCGGCCAGTAATCAAGACGAACACTGATCGCGCAGACGGTGCCCGGCTTGAGCTCTGCGGGTCTCGACCGTCGAGTACCGTGACGTGCCATATAATGCATGTCGCCGTGGCGACCCTCCTCGAGCCAGCGCAACAGATGGGCCTCATCTGCAGCAAGATCGAGGTGAGCGATGCCGATCGCCGAGAGCCCGAGCCCGCCCGCCATGGTATCGAGTTCGTTGCGCAGCGACGCGAAGTCGGGTGATGACATGCGACGAGTATATCGGCGCCCGTATACTGGCACCCGTCGAGTTGGGAGCGAATGGAAGATGAGCCTGCAAACGGGACAGAGAAACGGCCACGGCGTGAGTCCTTTCTGGCTCTACGGTATTGATGCCGTTCGTAGCCTCGAAATGCAGGCGATCGACTCCGGCGTTACCGGTTACGAACTCATGTCTCGGGCCGCGACTGCGGCTGTACATGAATTGCGAGCCCGCTGGCCCGCAGCGCGCGATCTTCTGGTGGTTTGCGGGGGGGGTAACAATGGTGGCGATGGTTACATGTTCGCGCGCTTGGCCCACGAGGCGGGTCTAACGCCGCGGGTGATGGCGTCGGCTCCCCTCAATCGTCTTACGGGCGATGCCGCTCGCGCTGCTAACGACTGCGTGCAACATGGTGTAATCGTCGAAGCCGTAAATGCAACGCGGATAGCATACGCAGATGTGATCGTCGATGCCCTGCTCGGCATCGGACTGCAACATGACGTACGCGCCGACTTGGTAACTCTGATTTCGATGATCAACGAATCAGGTCGTCCGGTGCTAGCGCTTGATGTGCCGTCGGGGCTGTCCGCGGAGACGGGTGATGTGCGAGGGGCTGCAGTTCGGGCGGCTGCGACCGTTACCTTCGTTGCTCTCAAGGCGGGCCTTTACCTCGGCGCGGGTCCCGAGTACGCCGGCGAGGTGGTACTCGCGGATCTCAACATCGGTTCGATTTCATTATTAAAAAGGAATCCTCCGAAACTAAAAGTTTTGAGGCAAGCAGATCTGGTCGCGGGTTTACCGCCGCGTAGACGACAGGCTCACAAGGGCGATTTCGGGCATGTGCTAGTGGTCGGTGGTGGCGAAGGTATGCCAGGTGCTGCGCGCCTTGCGGGTGAGGCCGCGTTGCGCGCGGGCGCGGGAAGAGTCACTGCGGCCGTGGCGATCGAGTCAACCGTGGCCGCGGCGGCGGGGTGTCCCGAGCTCATGGTCCGCGGGCTGATTGCGACGGCAGCGACCGACTTGCTGCAGTCTGCGGACGTTCTCGCAATCGGTCCTGGCTTAGGTCGCACCGAATGGGGGCGGGCAGCTTTTTCGAACGCTCTCCATGCTGCTCGCTCGCGCGATTTGCCGATCATCCTAGATGCCGATGCGCTCAATCTTCTCGCTGAACAGCCCAGAATGCCTTTGCCTGCCCGATGCGTATTGACGCCGCACCCAGGAGAGGCCGCTCGACTGCTCGGGTGCTCAACGGCCGAGATTCAGCGCGACCGACTAAGCGCGCTTAAAAAGTTACAAGCACAGTATTCTGCCACCGTCGTTTTGAAGGGCGCGGGCACCCTCGTTTCCGACGACATCCCGTGGATCTGCGATCGTGGAACGCCGGTCATGGCCGCGCCCGGAATGGGCGATGTGCTCACCGGGGTGATCGCGGCGTTACTGGGCCAGGGTATGTTGAGCGCGCAGGCTGCACGGCTTGGTGTGCTTTGGCACGCTGTGGCAGGTGAGGCGGCTGCGCTCGGGCGCGATCGGGGCGTGTTGGCAGGGGAGGTTTCTGAGTGTTTATCGCGAGTCATCGCTCCATGATCACGATCGCCTCGCGTGATGACGAATTCACCCGCGGTCTCGGTGCTGCGCTCGCGCGCACCCTGCCGACGCCACCTCGGCGGTCACTACGGATTTTTTTAAGAGGTGATCTCGGTGTCGGCAAGACGACTTTCGTGAGAGGTCTGTTGCAGGGCATGGGCGAGACGCGAACAGTGAAGAGTCCAACTTACAGTTTGCTCGAAACTTACGAGCACAGTCCTTGGCATGTAGTTCACCTCGACCTGTATCGGCTCGTGGAGCCCTGTGATCTGGACCGGCTTGAGCTCTCAGATCACGATTACGAGGGGACGCTCTGGCTCATCGAGTGGCCCGAAAGGGGAGAGGGTGCGCTGCCGCAGCCGGATCTCGATATATTTTTGGAAAGTCGTTTAACCGGACCGCTAATCCGCCTGGTTGGACAGACACCGATCGCTGAGGAATGGTTGCGTAAGGTCTCAAAGGAGTCCGAGTTTTCCTCCGCAGGACGTTGATTTTCGTTGAAATATTGACGCTATTCCGCGTACTCTCTCACCCTATGGTAAGTCTTTTAGGGGCGTTCTCGGCTCGAGCTTTGCATGCTCTGCTTGCGGTCTTCTTGTTCGTCGGGGGTTCGCTCTTAGCCGCCGATTCGGCGGGTTCGGCTGGCAAGCTCTTGCTCGATATTCGTTTCGAGGCTCCGGCAGTCGAGACCGAGTCGCTGCGCGTCGTCATCGAAGTAGAAGCTGACACCGTGGCGAAATTCTTTGTTCTCGAACGTCCTCTGCGAGCGGTGATCGATTTGCCCGGCACGCGTCAAACGTCCTCCCTCAAGTTGCCTGCCACCCAAGGTACGGTGCGCGCTGTGCGAGTCGGCCCGCAGGCCGACGGCTCCCTGCGACTGGTGCTTGATCTCGAAACCGGTACGCTCGTGCGATGGAACGGCGGCACCTTGGCTGCGCGTCGATTCACGCTCGACGTCTCCAGCAAGGCTGCATCGATGGCGGCGCCTGCAGTGTCCGCTCCAGGGGCTGCGCCTGAAGTGACCCCGACTTCTGCTCCATCGGCGATGCCCGAGCCGGCGACCGCGTCAGTTAAGGCGATCAAAACCGATCACGCACCCATAGCAGGGCGCGACGTGGTGGTGGCGATCGATGCGGGGCACGGGGGTCAGGATCCCGGTGCTATTGGCCGTGCCGGAACGCGCGAAAAAGATGTTGTACTCGACATCGCACGAGACCTCGCCAAGCGCATCAACCGCGAGCCGGGCATGCGTGCCATCCTTACACGTGAGGGGGATTACTTCCTGACTCTTCGCCAAAGAATTCGACGTGCGCGCGATGCCGGTGCAGAGCTTTTCGTCTCGGTGCATGCGGACTCGGTACGCAATCGGTCGATTTCTGGCTCCTCAGTGTATGTGCTATCGCTTAAGGGTGCGACCGATGAGCAGGCGCGCTTGCTAGCCGACCGTGAAAACGCGGCCGACCTCGCGGGCGGGGTCTCGCTAGACGATAAAGACCCAGTGATTGCCTCGGTTCTCGTCGATCTCGCACAGTCCGCACAAATCAGCCAGAGCATGCTGGCTGCTGAGCGGGTGCTGCGATCGCTTGCGCAAGTCAATGACGTTCGAAAAACAAAGGTACAACAGGCGGGCTTCGTCGTGCTCAAAAGTCCGGACATCCCGTCCATGTTAGTCGAGACGGCATTCATCTCAAGTCCGGCTGACGAGCGCCTGCTCGGAAAAGCCGAGCGTCGACAGGCGCTAGCTGAGGCCATCTTTGATGGTGTGAGACAGTTCTTCGTCGATCATCCGCCCGACGGGTCACGCTTCGCGCAGGCTCGCGAGTCGGGCCGCACGGTAGTGGCCACAGCAACCGACGGTACGCTGGCCCGTCCGGGCAAGCTTTAAAGCTCTGATCGTGCCGATTCGACTGTTGCCGAGCGCGCTCGTCGACCAGATCGCTGCGGGCGAGGTGGTCGAACGACCTGCATCGATCGTCAAGGAGCTTGTAGAGAATGCGCTCGACGCTGGCGCACGTTCGGTCGATATTGACATCGAAGCGGGCGGGGCGCGACTCATACGCGTGCTCGATGACGGACAGGGTATCCTCGCAGATGAGGTGCCCCTTGCTGTGCAGCGACACGCAACCAGCAAAATTGGTAGCTTAGAAGACCTTGCGGCCATACGATCTTTGGGATTTCGCGGCGAAGCTTTACCGTCCATCGACTCGGTCGCGAGGCTGCGTATTGCCACGCGTGCCTTAGGGGTGGCGCAGGGGTCCGAGATTCGTGTTGAGGGCGGCGTAATCTCAAACATTTCGCCGTCGCCACAGCCTCGAGGCACGTTGGTCGAGGTTCGTGATCTTTTTTATAACGTCCCCGCGCGTCGCAAGTTTTTGCGTGCCGAGAGCACTGAACTTGCGCACGTCGCACATCTCGTCGAACGTTTTGCACTCGCCCGATTCGATATTGCGTTTCGGTTACGACATGAGGGTCGCACGCTTCTCGATGCGCCGTCGGCAACGATACCCGACATGCAGCGGGCGCGGATTGCTTTAATCATGGGCGATGAATTCATCGCCGAGTCGTTACCCTGCGAGCGATGCTCCGGATCCGTCACCCTCTGGGGATGGCTCGGCCAGCCCCATGCGGCGCGCGCCAGCAGCAAGCAGCAATTTGTCTATGTGAATGGTCGATCCGTGCGCGATCGCATTCTTAACGGAGCGATGCGCTTGGGTTATCGCGACACGCTGTATCACGGGCGACAGCCCACCTATCTCATTTACCTTGAGCTTGATCCTGAATGTGTCGATGTCAATGCGCATCCGCAAAAACTGGAAGTGAGATTCCGTGACATAAGACGGATTCACGATTTCGTAAACCGAACGGTGTATGAGGCGCTTGGTGTAGGTGCGGGTGGCGCGGCGCCAACTGCTCGCGCGTCGACGCTCGGTATTGGAGGTCTGCAGGTCGGGTTCGAGCTGCCTGCGGAGACGATGGGTCCAGCACCCGCATTGGTCGCTGACCGCGCGCACGAGCACTCGGCACACGAGCGGTCGACACCCGAGTCATTGACTTCAACGGGCTCGCTCGGTTTCGCGCTCGCGCAACTACACGGCACCTATATTTTGGCGCAGAGTGAAGCAGGGCTGATTTTAGTCGATGCCCATGCAGCTCACGAGCGCGTGCTCTACGAGCGTATGAAACGAGACTTCGGTAATGCCCGCGCGGTTCAGCGTCTACTCGAGCCGCATGTGGTCGAGGTGGCCGCACACGAGAGCGAGAGCTTTACAGCCTTCGCCGAAGATTTCGCGCAAGCAGGCTTCGAGATCGATGTACTCTGGGCGGGAAGGTTAGCGGTACGCGCGGTACCCGCGTTGCTCGCGCCGCTCGATCCGATACCGCTTGTACGTGAAGTACTCAAAGATTTGCGCGACGATCGCGGCGGTCATCACCTCGAGTCTGCAGCCCACGTGCTGCTCGGTAATATAGCCTGTCGTAGTGCCATTCGAGCTAATCGGAAACTGAGCTTGACCGAAATGAATGCCTTGCTGCGCGATATGGAAATTACGGCGCGCGCGGGGCAGTGTAATCACGGTCGTCCTACCTGGACCCTGCTCAGTCTCGAGCAGCTCGACCATTTATTTCTGCGCGGACGATGAACGACATCGATGCCATTTTACTGGCCGGACCTACGGCAAGTGGCAAGACGGATCTTGTGATTACTTTGGCTGAGCGCGCACCCATCGAGATCGTGAGCGTCGACTCCACGCAGGTTTATCGGGGACTCGACATCGGTTCAGCTAAGCCCGATGCTGCCACGCGATCGCGGGTACCTCATCATCTCATCGACATTCGCGAGCCGTGCGAACCCTATAGCGCAGGCGAATTCGTCAATGATGCGATCGCCGCCATCGGCGATATCCGCGCACGCGGGCGTATGCCCGTTTTCGTGGGCGGGACGATGCTTTATTTTAATGCGCTGGTGCATGGGATCGCTCCATTGCCGGCCGCCGATCCGGCGATCCGACGCCGGATCGATGAGCGAGCGCGGGCGATCGGCTGGCCAGCATTGCACGCCGAACTTGCCAAGGTCGATCCTGCAGCGGCGGCACGCGTTCACCCGAATGATCCGCAGCGCATCCAGCGCGCCCTGGAGGTGCATGAGGCCAGCGGCCGACCAATCAGCGACTGGCAACGCCACACCACGCCTACAACCGGTCTGCGGTTCAGATGCGATGCGTTGGTACCGACGGATCGCACGATTCTCCACGATCGGATCCAACAGCGATTTCTCAAAATGATGTCCGCAGGGTTTCTCACCGAGGTTGAAAAACTTCGGGCCCGACCCGATATCGACGACTGTCGGGGGGCGATGCGTTCAGTGGGTTACCGGCAGCTCAGTGGCCACCTCGCGGGTGAGTATGACCTCCAAGAGGCAATTCGGCGGGGCACCGCGGCGGCGCGACAATTGGCGAGGCGGCAGTTGACTTGGATTCGGGCGGATGCGAGTTGGCGGCTTTGGGAGCCTTTTGACCACGAGACTCGGGAACGCTGGATTGCTGAGACCGCGACTATGTGCCGGGCGCCAGGACGCGGAACCCGGCCGATGGTAGCTTGGTCTACTGTAGGGGTGATTTAAGAAAGAATAGGGGAGACATCATGGCTAATGGCCAGTCCCTGCAGGATCCGTTCCTTGACCAGCTCCGTAAGGAGCGAGTGTCGGTCTCCATTTATTTGGTGAACGGCGTTAAGCTGCAGGGTCAAATCGATTCGTTCGACCAGTTCGTCGTGCTTCTTAAAAACTCAGTCAACCAGATGGTTTACAAGCACGCGATATCTACTATCGTCCCCGCACGAAACGTTCTTGTCCCACTACCCGGCGAGGTAGACGGCGACATGAATACCCCTCCCGTCGAGTGATCCCGAACGTCCGTGTTTGAGCGTCCCCGCGGCGGCGAACGGGCCGTCCTTGTTCGTATCGGTCTCCACGGGCCGGTCGAAAACGAAGATCTCGAAGAATTAGTGCAACTTGCCGAGTCGGCGGGCGTTAGTGCGGCGGCCACCATCACGGGTCGGCGCGAACGCCCTGATCCGCGGTACTTTGTCGGGAGCGGAAAGGCCGACGAAATTCGTCAGGCTGCGGAGGCCTGCTGTGCCGAAGTTATTCTGGTCGATCATGCGCTCTCGCCGAGCCAGGAGCGTAACCTCGAGAAACTTATCGGGCTGAGGGTTCTTGATCGTAACGCGCTCATCCTTGAGATCTTTGCACAACGTGCGCGTAGCCACGAGGGTAAGCTAGAGGTTGAGCTCGCGCAGCTGAGGCATCTATCGAGCAGACTCGTGCGAGGGTGGACTCACCTTGAGCGTCAGAAAGGTGGCATCGGTCTGCGCGGACCCGGTGAAACCCAGCTCGAAACGGATCAACGATTGCTCGGTGAGCGCGTTCGGGTGCTCAGTCGTCGCCTCGAGAAATTGAAGCTACAGCGTGAGACAGGTCGACAGCGCCGTGTCGAAATTCCGATTCCGTCGGTGGCTCTGGTGGGCTATACCAACGCCGGCAAGTCAACACTGTTCAGATCTTTGACGGGTGCTAATACCTACGTGGCCGATCAACTCTTCGCCACCCTAGATCCTCTTGTGCGTCGGGTGAGTTTACCCGGTGGCTCGCCGATCGTGGTGGCTGACACGGTCGGGTTCATCCGGGAGCTGCCGCACGAACTCGTGGCGGCATTCCAATCGACGCTCACCGAGGCGCGGGAAGCCACGTTGTTGCTGCACGTCATCGACGCCTGCGACTCTCGACGCGATGAACGAATCGAGCAGGTTAACGCTGTACTTACGGACGTCGGGGCGGGTGGGCTACCGCAGATTAAAGTCTTTAATAAAATCGACCAGTTGGAGACAACCCCGAGGGTTGAGCGCAACGAGGCCCTCGAGGTTCAGAGCGTGTGGATTTCTGCAGCTCGACATCTTGGACTCGCCGAACTCATGGATTCCGTGGCCGAGCGCTTATCGCGGTTCGCGAAGCCGAGAACGGTCAGGGTCGATTCCCGCTATGCCGGGACTGTGCGGGCGCGGCTCTTTGCGTCCGGCGTGGTTAAGGGGGAGCGAGTTTTGGAAAACGGTAGTATTGAGCTCTCCGTCCATCTGCCCGATTTCGGGGCGCGGGAACTCGCCCGGATCCCGGGCGTCGAATGTTTTTATTCTGAGCCCTCGCAAACTTGTGCCGCTGAGGGGGGGTACTTACAATTCCCACCTGTAAAGCGCCTCTCTTAAATTTCACCCGGCGCAACCGACGCAATATTTATGGCATGGAATGAACCTGGCGGCAGCCCGAAAAATCCTTGGGGCAAGCGCTCCGGAAAATCTGGCGGTGACGATGCATTTCGCAAGTTCCAGCGGAAGCTAGATAACATCATGAGGGGCTCTGGCTCTGGAGGTAGCGGTCCGGAAGGCGAGGGGTCCGATCAGTTGGTGGGCGAGAGCAAATTCCAGATCGGTATCATCGCGGGTCTTGCGATTTTGCTCTGGGCTTATCAAAGTTTATTCACCATCGATCAAGCCGAGCGCGGAGTCATCCAGCGTTTCGGTCAGTTTGTGGGGGTGCGTGACCCTGGGCTCGGGTTCTACTTTTGGCCGCTAGAGAGGCTTACGAAGGTCAATACGCAGCAGGTTAGCAGCGTCAACTACACCGCCAAGGTGCTCTCGCGGGACATCAACCTCATCGACATGTCACTTGCAGTGCAATACCAGCTACGCGATCCGGTCAAGTATTTGTTTCAGGTTAAGGACCCGGAGGAGACCTTACGCGAAGTCGGTGAGATGGCGATTCGCGAAGTCGTTGGCCGCAGCACGCTCGAAGAAATCCTCATTTCGAAGCGTGAGCAGGCCACGACGCGTACTAAGGAATTGATCCAACGAACACTCAATCAGTATGGAGCCGGCATTTTCATCACTAGCGTCAACCTCACCGACATTCAGGTGCCGACCGAGGTACGTCCTTCCCAGGAGGACGCCAACAAGGCGATCGCTGACAAGGAGCGACTCGTCAAGGAGGCCGAGGCGTATGCGAGTGGTATCTTGCCGGTTGCCGAGGGTAGTGCGGCTCGGCAACTTCAGGAGGCCGAGGCGTACCGCGCTCAGGTCGTCGCAGTCGCTGAGGGCGAGGCCGAACGCTTCCGTCAGCTCGTGGCTCAATATGAAAAATCGCCGCGAGTCACTCGCGAGCGCTTGTACGTTGAGGCCGTTGAGACCGTTCTGGCGCGCTCACAGAAGGTCGTGGTTGACACAAAGGGCGGCAACCAGATGCTTTATCTGCCGCTCGATAAGCTGATCGAAAAGCAGAGAAGCGCGAGCGAGACCGAAATTTCCGTAACAGCCCCCCGCGCAGGTGCTGCCGCTGCCGAGGATACTGCCCCCATCGATCCGCGGGCGCGAGTGGAGCGCTGATATGCCGCAGTCGATACAAAAAATTCTTGTAGCCTTCGTAGCCCTAGGGGTACTCATTAGCCTTTGTACGTTTACGGTTTCAGAGACCGAGCTTGCGGTGCGCAGACAGTTTCGCGAAATCATTGGAGCCAATTTTGAGCCGGGGCTACATTTCAAGCTGCCGATCGATACGGTGCACAAGTTCGAGCGTCGTATCGTGTCGCAGAGCTTCGAGGGGGAAACTTTCCTCACCAGTGAGAACCGCGGCCTGATCGTCGACTACTATGTCAAGTGGCGTATCAAAGACGCTGGTCGTTACGCGCAGGCCTTCGGTAACGATCCGGGTGCTGCCGGACAGCGTCTATCCGATATCGTCAAAGATGGCATCAAAAACGCCGTAGCACAGCGTACGCTGCAGGAGATCGTCTCAGCTGAGCGGACCGCGTTCACTGGCGATATGTTCGATCGCGCGAGTAAAAGCGCCGAGAGTCTCGGTCTCCAACTCATCGACACCCGCGTGCAAAAAATCGGTCTACCTCCAGATGTCGAGTCGCGCGTGTATGCGAGCATGCAGCAGAGCTTTAGTCGGCTGGCTCGCCAGCTACGCGGCGAGGGTGAGAAAGAAGCGCTCCGCATTCGCGCTGAGGCAGAGCGCAAGCGCACCGAAACCATCTCCATCGCGATCCGTGACTCCCTCAAGATTCGCGGTGATGCCGATTCAAAGGCCGCCGCAACGTACTCGGCGGCTTATGGTCGTAATCCCGAATTTTACGCGTTTTATCGGAGTATACAGGCCTACAAAAATGCACTTGGGAGGGAAGGGGACATCATGGTCGTCTCGCCCGACAGTGACTTTTTCAAATATTTGCGTAATCCGAACGCCGGTACCCGTTAAGCACACACCTCGCGATGACAACGGGCCGTTTTGTCGTTGTGATCGGTACCCAATGGGGTGACGAGGGAAAAGGCAAGATCGTCGATCTGCTCACCGAACGCGCATCAGCCGTCGCCCGATTTCAGGGCGGGCACAACGCAGGGCACACGCTTATCGTCGGTAGCGAGAAAACCGTTCTTTCGCTCATACCTTCGGGTGTGCTGCGTGCGAACGTCACCTGTTTCATTGGTAACGGTGTGGTGCTGTCGCTCGAGGCCTTGCTGCGCGAGGCCGATTTGCTGGTCTCTCGGGGTGTCCCCGTGTTTGATCGCTTGCGTATCGCGCCAAACTGCCCGCTCATTTTGCCCCCGCATGTGGCGCTCGATTGGGCTCGCGAGCAGGCTCGCGGCGTCAATGCCATCGGGACGACGGGTCGGGGTATCGGTCCTGCGTATGAAGACAAAGTGGCTCGACGGGCGCTTCGGGTGGCCGATCTTTTCCAGTGCGAGCGATTCGCTTCGAAACTCGGCGAGATCCTCGACCTTCACAACTTCGTTCTTCAGCAGTACTTCAAGCTGCCACCGGTCGATTTTCAGGCGACGCTCGACAGTCACTTATCTATGGCCGAGCGCATCAAGCCGCTCGTGTGCGACGTTACTAACGAATTGCAAAAACTTCGCGATGCAGGCTCAAACGTTATATTCGAGGGCGCACAGGGTGCCATGCTAGACGTCGACCTCGGGACTTATCCCTTCGTCACCTCTTCCAACACAACGGCCGGATTTGCCGGCACCGGCACGGGCCTCGGCCCACGAAACTTCGATTACGTCCTTGGCATTCTGAAGGCCTACACCACGCGAGTGGGTGCTGGACCGTTCCCGACCGAGCTTTTCGATGAGACCGGGGAACACCTGCAGCGAGTCGGACAGGAGTTTGGGGCCGTCACCGGACGTCGTCGTCGCTGTGGCTGGCTCGATGCGGTGGCTTTGCGGCGCTCGGTCATTCACTCGAGTGTGTCCGGGTTGTGCATGACCAAGCTCGATGTACTCGATGGGCTCGATGTCATTCGGGTTTGTGTCGGTTACGAGTCGGACGGCGTGGTCGCGCGCGAACCGCCGTTGTTGGTCGATGGCTTCGCCGACGTCAGGCCGGTTTACGAGGATCTGCCGGGATGGAAGGGCACGACCTTTGGTGTCACGCGAGAGATCGATTTGCCTGCCGAGGCTCGTACCTACTTGCGTCGAATCGAGGAACTCGTTGATGTTCCCATCGACGTGATTTCGACCGGTCCGGACCGAGATCAGACCATCACCCGACGTCACCCGTTTGGGTGATCCGCACATGAAGGGATAGAGCCGATGCGAGAGTTCGACGTTGTCGTGTTTGGAGCCACGAGTTTCGTGGGTCGAATTCTTTGTCGCTATCTCCTCGATACCTACCGTGGCGACGGCAGCTGTTTGCGCTGGGCCATCGCGGCGCGCTCAGCAGCCCGCCTCGCCGAGCTCAAGAGCGAACTCGCCGGTACTGCGCATGGACTTTCGGTCATCGTGGCCGATGCAGCCGACGAGAACGCCATGCGCTCACTTGCGCTGCGCGCCAAGATCGTTGTCTCGACGGTAGGTCCTTACGCGCTATACGGTGAGCCACTCGTCAAGGCTTGCGTCGAGACGGGCACTGATTACTGCGACCTCACCGGCGAAGTGCAGTGGATTCGCCGAATGATCGACCGCTACGAAAGCGCCGCGAAGGCGAGTGGCGCTCGTATCGTTCATTGCTGCGGTTTCGATTCCATCCCCTCCGACTTCGGCGTGTACTTCCTGCAGCAGGCAGCCATGCGACGTTTCGGGCGTCCGGCGACACATGTCAAAATGCGCGTGCGTGCGATGCGCGGTGGATTCTCGGGTGGTACGGCGGCAAGCCTGCTTAATGTAGGCAAAGAAGTTCGCGCCAATCCGGCGCTGCGTAAAGAGCTCGCGAATCCTTATTCGCTTTGTGTCGGCTTCACCGGTGCGAACGTGCGCCAGCCGAATGTGTCTTCTGCGGTCTACGATGCAGACTTCAAATGCTTCGTGGCACCTTTCGTGATGGCGGCCATCAATACCCGAATCGTGCACCGCAGCAATGCGCTGAGTGGCCACGCTTACTCGCGCGAATTCCGATACGACGAAGCGGTGGCGACGGGTCGCGGACTACAAGGTCGGTTGGCAGCGATCGGCTCGACTGCCGGACTCGGTGCATTTATGTTCGCAAGCGCTATCGGCCCCACGCGCGCGTTGCTCGAGCGTTTCGTGTTGCCGAAGCCGGGGGAGGGTCCGAGTCCCGAGGCACAACGGCGAGGTTTCTTTGATCTGCGTCTCCTCGGGCGAACAGACGATGGTCGGGTGATTCGCGCCAAGGTCGCAGGCGATCGTGATCCCGGCTACGGGTCGACAGCCAAGATGCTCGGAGAGGCCGCGGTATGTTTGGCACTCGAAGTTAAAAAATCGGAGCGGAGCGGGGGTTTCTGGACGCCCTCGACCATGTTCGGCGAGCGTCTGTTGTCGCGGCTCGTCTCGCGAGCGGGACTCTCGTTCGAGATTGCCGACTGAGTCGTCGACGATCCCCAATCTGGTGCCCGGGAGAGGACTCGAACCTCCACGGTGTTATCCGCTAGTACCTGAAACTAGTGCGTCTACCAATTCCGCCACCCGGGCAAGGTAGGCCGCATAAAGTACGCAGCACTATGAGGACTGTCAATTGAAGTCACGAAAATCGAGCCGAGGGTCTCGCCACGGCCAACATGGTAACGCGCGGCAAGGTGAGCGCCGCGGCAGTAGAGCTTCCCAAGGCGCTCGCAGCGTTCACGGCCGTAGCAGTATCGGGACTATGGAAGGCGTCGTGTCGGCCCATCGATCCGGTTTCGGTTTCGTTCGGGTCGAAGGACAAGAGGAGAGCGTGTTTCTTCCACCTCCGCAAATGACGGGACTCACCTCGGGCGATCGCGTGCGCGTGCGCGTGGAGCGCGCTCGTGACGGACGTCTCTCTGGCGAGATGGAGAAGATCCTCTCGCGGGGTGTCACCGCGTTTCTGGGGACGGTCGAGGCTGTCGGTCGTACGCTCTTCGTGCATTCGGCCGACCGTCGGCTCAGTCTGCGCTGTCTTGTGCCTCCTGAAAAACTCGCTGGAGCGCGAGCGGGTGATTGGGTCATCGCGCGCATCACGCGTTATCCCGAGGCGCATCGCAGCGCGATGGCCGAAGTCGTCCGTCGCCTCGATCCCGAGCGTCCTCTCGAGATGGCCACGGAAACCGCGATTGTGCGTCATTCTCTGCCAGTAGAGTTCCGTGCCGCAGCTCTTCAAGAAGCCGAGGCTTACGGTGAGCGCATCGATCCGCACGAAGCGAAAGGTCGTATCGATCTTCGTGGCATGCCGCTCGTCACCATCGATGGTGAAGACGCTCGCGATTTTGATGACGCCGTCTATGCCGAAACTCGTGCGAACGGATTCAGGCTGGTCGTCGCGATTGCCGATGTCAGTCATTACGTGCGCTCGGGTTCGAGTCTCGACGTCGATGCACTCGAGCGTGGGACGTCGGTGTATTTCCCGCATCGCGCCTTGCCGATGTTACCGACTGCGCTTTCGAATCACTTATGCTCGCTCGAGCCCGAAGTCGATCGGCTGTGTTTCGTGGCCGACATGCTGGTCAGTAGGGGCGGCGCGCTGCTCGAGTTTCGGTTCTATCCGGCGGTGATGCGCAGTCACAAGCGCCTAACCTACAAAACCGCTTTCGAGGCGCTTTTTGAGAGGCGTCCTGCGGCCTGTCGCTCCGTGGGAGCGTTGCTGCCAAAGCTGTTGCCACTCGTCGATCTTTACCGTGCCCTCCTCAAGGCGAGACACCGTCGCGGCGCACTGGATTTCGAGAGCACTGAGCCCGCCTTCGAATTCGATACGGAGGGGCGCGTGCGGGCCATCGGTCTCTATGGCCGCAACGACGCGCACAAGCTCATCGAGGAATGCATGATCCTTGCAAACGTCGCTGCAGCGCGGCAGCTCAAAGCGGCGAAGGCGGGCGGTCTCTATCGTGTTCACGGTACCCCGGAAGAAAAGAAAATTGACCAGTTGTTGACTCAGCTCACAGCGCTTGGCGTCGACGTCCATCTCCCGAAGGAAATCGAGCCGCGCGACCTGCGACAAATCACGGAGCGATCGAGTGGCATTGCATATCTGCCCTTCATCGAGTCGCTCGTTGTGCGTTCGATGCCGCAGGCGATCTACCAGCCGACCAATATCGGACACTTTGGTCTTTCGCTTACTGAGTACGCGCATTTCACTTCGCCGATCCGGCGCTATCCGGATCTCGTCGTCCATCGTGCGCTGAAGGCGGTCGTCCAGGCGCGCGATCCAACGGGTCGACGATACGGTGCCGATGAGCTCGGTCGTCTGGGTGGGGATCTGTCTCGCCTCGAAAGGCGTGCCGACGAGTCTGATCGCTACGTCGATGTGTTTCTCAAATGCAGTTATCTGCGCGAACGTCTGGGGCAAACTTTTGACGGACTCATTACCACGGTCGTGGAATACGGCTGCTTCGTGCAGTTACGCAGCCTCGGTATCGACGGTTTGTTACGCCTCGACTCGCTCGATCATGACGAGTACGTTATGGAGCCGAACGGTCAGGCCTGGTTCGCCAAGCGTCGCAGGCAGCGGCTCGGGATTGGCGTGCCGGTCAGGGTGGTTGTAACTAACGCTAATCCCGTCGAGGGTCTTATCGATCTCGAGCTGGGTGATCCTGCTCCCATCGCCGAAGGAAAAACCCGACGGACGCCTCGTTCCTCGCTTCGGGATGGTGTACGACACCGTCATCGACCGCGGTAGGATGCGCGCCATGGGTTCGACCGAAACGGTTCATGGTCTGCATGCCGTGCAGGCGCTACTCGACCGACATGCCGATCGCGTGCTCAAAGTTTTCGTGGCACGTGGCCGCGAAGACGCGCGCACGGCGTCGCTGCTCACCGCGGCGTCAAGGGCCAAAGTGTCGGTGGAGCGCGTCGAGGCTCAGCGCTTGGAAAAAATCGCGGGCGTTGCCGTGCATCAAGGTGTCATCGCTGAGGTGCGGCCGATGGCGCCGTGGAGCGAGGATGATCTTGGTGCGGCCATCGAACGAGCAGGGTCCGCGCCCATCGTGCTCGCGCTCGATGGTGTGCAAGACCCACACAATCTCGGCGCCTGTCTCCGCACCGCCGATGCCTGCGGGGCGCTGTCGGTCGTCATCCCCAAGGATCGTGCGGTCCAGCTCAATGCGACGGTCCGCAAGGTTGCCGCCGGAGCGGCTGAGACCACCCCAGTTACGGTGGTCACCAATCTTTCTCGCTGCTTGCGCGAGCTCAAGGAGCGGGGGCTTTGGGTCGTCGGAGCCGATGCTGGAGCGATGAGGCGTGTTGACGAAATCGATCTGAAAGGAGCCGCCGTCCTCGTCGTCGGAGCCGAGGGCAGTGGACTACGACACAATACCCGGGAGCACTGCGACCTGCTCGTCCGCTTGCCTTCTCTTGGGGCGGTCGAAAGCATGAACGTCTCGGTCGCGACCGGGATGTTGCTGTATGAGGCCGTTCGGCAGCGCCAAAAACGTTAACCCTTGCCCGCTTTGAGTCGCTCAGCTATGCTTGCTAGGTAACATTTGTTGGGGAATTCCTTGCTCCACTGACAGCCTCGTCGGGGAGCTGAACATCCGGAAGGAGACAATATGAGGCATTATGAAGTCGTATTTCTGGTTCATCCGGACCAGAGCGAGCAGGTGCCGGCCATGCTCGAGCGGTACAAAGGTATGATCTCATCGGGCGGCGGACGGATTCACCGCGTCGAAGACTGGGGTCGCCGGCAGCTTGCCTTCCCGATCGCCAAAGTTCATAAAGCTCATTACATCCTGCTGAATATCGAGACCGATCAGAAGACGCTGTCGGAGCTCACGGGTGCCTTCCGTTTTAGTGATGCCGTGCTTCGTCACCTCGTCGTGAAAATGGATGGTCCGGTGACCGAGCCCTCGCCGATGGCCAAGGCGACCGAAGAAGAGGGCGAAGACGGCTTCGATCGCCCTCGTCGCATACGTCGTGACGACATAGGCGATGACGAACAGATCGGGGAGTAATCTGAATTGAGAGATAACAAGCAGTCGAGCGGCGCAGGTCGCTTCACCCGTCGCAAGAAGTTCTGTCGCTTCACCGCTGAAGATGTGAAGCAGATCGACTATAAAGATCTCGCCACGCTCAAAGGCTACATCACCGAAACCGGCAAGATCGTGCCGAGCCGCATCACTGGCACGCGCTCGTTCTACCAGCGTCAGCTCGCTCAGGCGGTGCGTCGCGCGCGTTACCTCTCGTTGCTTCCATATACGGATCAGCACTAAAAGTCGGCAGGAGCAATTATGGATGTCATTCTGCTGACCACGGTCGCGAACCTCGGTGACGTCGGAGACCGCGTCAAAGTGAAGTCGGGCTACGGTCGGAATTTTCTTTTGCCCTCGGGCAGAGCCACGCTCGCCACAGCAGCGAACGTCGCTAGGTTCGAGGCGCGTCGTGTCGAACTAGAAAAAATCGCTCGCGAGCAATTGGTGGACGCAGAGTCCCGAGCAGCAGCGCTTAAAGATTTCACGCTCCGCGTCACGGCAAAAGCAGGCAGTGAAGGTAAGCTCTTTGGCTCTATCGGCACCACTGACATCGCGGAGGCTTGCACGGCTCAAGGGCACACGGTTGCTCGTTCGGAGGTTCGTTTGCCCAACGGGCCGATCCGTATGGTGGGTGACCACTCGATCGTGCTGCACCTGCACACTGCCGTCGACGTGCAGTTGCCGGTCACGATCGTCTCCGAGGAGTAATCCCTCTTGAGCGTCCGCGGCGGAGACGTTCGAACGCCGCCGCACTCTCTCGAGGCGGAGCAGGCCGTTTTGGGTGGCCTGATGCTAGACGCTTCGGCCTGGGATAACGTCGCCGACGTTCTGCGGGCCGAAGATTTTTTCCGTCCTGACCATAGGCTTATCTTCGACGCGATCGGTCAACTCGCCGCGCAAGTTAAGCCTGTCGACGCAGTGACGGTTAGCGAGCAGCTCGAGCGTAACGGTCGACTTTCCGATGTGGGTGGGCTTGCCTATCTCGGGGCGCTCGCTCGCGATACCCCGACGGCCGCCAATGTACGTGCCTACGCGGCGATCGTCCGCGAGCGATCGCTGCTTCGCCAACTGCTGACGGCGGGAACTGAGATTGCAGCCTCCGTGTTCAACAACGAAGGCGAGACGGCGCAAGAGCTCGTCGAAAGTGCAGAAGGTCGCGTATTTGCGATTGCCGAGCGGGGCGCGCACGGCAAGCGTGATGGTGCCGTGTCCGTCCAACAGATTATGCCGGGACTCATCGATCAAATTGATGAGTGGCACAACAATCCCGACGGTATGCGTGGCTTGCCGACCGGATTTGATGCGTTCGATCGGAAGACCGGCGGATTGCGCGGCGGCGATCTCGTGGTCGTCGCGGGTCGCCCGTCGATGGGTAAGACCACTTTTGCGATCAATATGGCCGAGTACGCAGCGCTTAAGGCCGGTGTGAACGCCTCAGTCGCTATCTTTTCCATGGAAATGCCTTCTGAGCAGTTACTCACACGCATGCTGTCGTCCATTGGCCGCGTGTCACTCGGACACATTCGCAGTGGTCAAATCTCCGATGACGATTGGCCGCGCATCACGGGTGCGGTGGGGCAGCTTTCAGACGCAAAGATCTTCATCGACGAAACGCCGGCGCTCACTCCGATAGAACTTCGAGCGAGGGCACGGCGCGTCTATCGCGAGAATGGACTCAATCTCGTCATCGTCGACTACCTACAGCTTATGCAGGTGCCGGGGACAAAAGAAAATCGCGCCACCGAGATTGCTGAGATTTCGCGTGGCCTCAAGACACTCGCCAAGGAACTCAGCGTCCCGGTGATTGCGCTCTCGCAGCTCAATCGCGGCGTCGAGCAGCGTGCCGACAAGAAGCCGGTGATGTCTGATCTGCGCGAATCGGGTGCCATCGAGCAGGACGCAGATATGATCCTGCTCATCTATCGCGAAGAGGTGTACGATAAGAACACCACCAAGAAGGGTATTGCCGAAATCGATCTCGCCAAGCACCGTAATGGTGAGACGGGTGCCTTCTTGCTGACCTTCCAGGGTCAGTATTCACGTTTTGTCAATTATGCGCCCGACTCTTACGCCGAGGGTGTGCTGCGCTGAGTCGCTGCCATCGGCTATGGCCAACTCACTTACGTCCGCTACTCCGGTCCATGCGACCATCGCACTCGCTGCGTTGCGCCATAATCTCGCTCTCCTACAGGCGGCGGCGCCTGGATCTAAAATGCTCGCAGTCATCAAGGCGAACGCCTATGGGCATGGCGCTGTGCAAGCCGCCCGAGCCCTTGAATTGGCGGCGGCGTTCGGCGTGGCGCGGCTCGGCGAGGGTCTCGAGCTGCGCGAGCGTGGGATAACTAAACCGATCGTGCTGATGGAGGGCGTGTTCACGGACGAAGAACTCGAACTCGCGCTTGACAACGAACTCGATTTCGTTGTGCATGCTGATTATCAGGTTGACCTGCTCGAGCGTAGGGTATCCGCTCATTCATTAAAGAAATCACGACCAGCTCGCGTGGTCTGGCTCGAACTTGACACGGGTATGAGCCGACTAGGTTTTCAGACGGGACAAGCTGCGGCAGCGGCAGCCCGCGTGCGCGCGAATGGTCTCGTCGGCGAACTTCGTGTGATGACTCACTTTGCGAGGGCCGACGAGCCTGCGGCGTCGATGACAACCGAGCAACTACAGCGTTTCGATGCCGAACTCTTTGGGCTCAGTGCGCCGGCCACGGGCGTTGCCAACTCAGCAGCGATTCTCTCGGCGACGGTCGGGCAACACGAGTGGGTAAGGGCGGGGATCGCTCTCTACGGTGGTTCGCCGGTAATCGGTAGAACGGCCGACTCGTTGGGTCTCAAGCCTGTCATGACGCTTTCTACTCGGGTGATCGCGTTACGCTCCATCAACACTGGAGACAGCGTGGGTTACGGCGCGTCGTGGCGTGCGGCGCGACCGTCTCGCATCGCGACCCTTGCAGCCGGTTATGCGGATGGGGTGCCTCGGCATTTACCGAGTGGTGCGCCCGTTCTGGTGGCCGGGCGTCGAGTCCCGATTGTCGGTAGAGTGTCGATGGATATGATCACCGTGGATGTGACAGATGTGCCCAAGGTGTCCGTCGGAACTCCCGTTGTGCTGTGGGGTGATGGGTTGTCGGTAGATGACGTGGCGACCGCAGCGGGGACGATTTCTTACGAGCTCCTGTGTGGGGTCACGCATCGAGTGGCGTTCGATTACGTCTGATTGCTGATTCTGGCGGGCGTGGCGAGAGCGACACTGATATTGTCGAGACCGCCACGGCAATCGGCTGCCTCATATAATCTTTTCGCGGGTGAGCCGATTTGTACATCGTTAGACGTCAGTACTTCGCCGAGCACCGCGGCTATGTCGGTATCGACCAGCGTATTGCTCAGCCCGTTGGAGTACAGCAGCAGGGGATCGCCTTGCAAGAGCGGCGTCCTAAGCAGGTCGATGTCGATTTCCTGCCCGCCGCTAACGGCGTTGGTCAGCACTCGTTGGCGCGGCATTAGCCGCGCCTCGGCAGGTGCAAAAAATCCTTAACTGCTGTGTGACTGAGCACTCGAATGGTCGTGCGTGAGGCTCTCGAGAGTTGGGGTTTGCTGTGCCCGGTACCCAAAGAAGCGAGAGTCGCCGACGTCTGCGACGATGAGCTGCAGACCGGGTTCGGCAGCGGTGATTGCTCAGCCTGCTAATGGCGGCTTCCGACTTATAGGCGACGTTGGGCCTGCTTCACGATTGTCAGCGCTTAGTTGGCTGCGCCGCCGAACCTATGCGCAAAGCGCGGCGTTTAGACCGCCGAGAGCCTGTCGGAGGTTTGCAACGGCGCACTGGCAGCATCTCGCCCTCGGAGCAGCGGGCGTCGTATTGGCGGCCGGAACTGCCGCTTCGCAACCTGTCGGGGTTGGGACTCCGAAGGCGGCCCCTGACGCGGTCTTGGCGGGGTGCGCACTGACCGCGATCTCCCTACCGCCGAAAATGGAAGATCAGCAGGCTGTGGTGACGGCCACGGTCGACGGTAGGGAAGGCCCTTCCTGATCGATGGCGGGCTTTGTCCTAGCCGGCCTGCATCATTTGCTCGACCCCGACAGCATACAGCGACAGCTGACGAAGAGCGGGTTGAGGGTGGAGCGGAGTGCCTAGCCGTTAGGCATGGACGCTGAATGCCGGCGTACTATCAGCAGCAGCGCCACGACGAAATACCAGCCAAAGAAGACGCCAAAGTTGATCCTCTGCACAAGGGCGGGCGTGAGGGGCATGAACCCATAAAGCGCGAACCCGCACAGCGCGGCTAGGAAAGCGATAAGACTGGCGGCCGCGATGTCCGGCCGTGTCCGGTGCGCCAGCATGGCGATCGCGATCACTCCCGCCGCCCAAGCCAGTAGGCTTGTGAGAGACCCCATGGCGTGGAGCATAGTCTCCCGTCCCTCGCGATCGTCCATGTTGGCGGGAAAGACCCCGGCAAAAGTCATCCCGATGCCCGCCAGAGCCAGGAGACCTGCGACCCATCTGCTGCCCGGACGTAATCGCCGCGCCAAGTTCCAGCCGAAGCCGGCCAGCAGAAGCCCCGGACCAATGAATCCGAAGACGTTCCACACCCACATCCAGGGCGCTCCGAACGACCCCAGCTCGCTGATGGCTTGGTGGAGGTGGGAATAGTCGGACCGCATCGCCGCCATCGCGAACATCAGAGGCCAGAACAAAAGGTTGGCGAGTATGCCCAACCGCGCAATCGACACGTCGGTCATTTACGCGCCCGAGAGTTATGTTAGTTGCATTACCTAACTATGTGGTAGGGTCAGATGTCAACCTTTGCGAACCTGGGTAGAGCGTAGTGCCGATCCCGGTGAAACCCTAAATGCGAGACGACTAGGGGTAGACACGGGCATTAGGCTGCGCCTCCGCCTCTCGTGAAAAGACCTCCGGGTTGCGATGGGGCGTGGTAGCAAGCGTCCGGAGGGCTTGCGATACGGTGTCGATGATCAGGCGGCTTGCGATATCCCCCGTGTTGCTGCGGCCGAGCCCGTTGGCGATGGCCACGTAAGCCAATGATGCATCGACCAGAACCACCACCTCGTTTGCGAGCGGACGCGCCCAATGTGGGCGCAGGCTGCAGCAAGGATGATGGGTTCGGTCCCGCCGGTACCTTCGTTCGATTAGTGAGGTGCCGTGCCGCTGGTATTTCGCGCTGCGATTCCGGCCGTTTTGACGCTCGAGCGCTCGATTACACGTACCGTACGAATGGCGTTATCAGCGATCTGCAGCACTTCCATGTCGAGGTTGCCGATACGCAGCGACGTTCCAGCTGTCGGAATAGTTTCGAGTTTCTCGAGCAACAGGCCGTTCAGTGTCTTCGGTCCGTCAGTCGGCAGTTGCCAACCAAGCTTCCGGTTGAGTACGCGAATCATCGCCGAGGCATTCACGATGCACGCGCCAGACGGCTCACGGTGGATGTCACGATGCGAGATCGTGGCCGGGTCGCTCGTAAACTCACCGACGATCTCTTCGAGGAGATCCTCCAGAGTCACAAGACCCTCAATATCGCCGTATTCATTTACGACGAATGCGAAGCGGCGCCGATCGCGCTGAAAGTTACTGAGCTGCATCGGCAGCGGCGTACCGTCCGGCACGTAATACGGCTCACGCTGTGCAGCGATCTCTCCCAGACGATCGCGATCGAGATCGCCCTTCGCGAGCTCCTGCGCGATTCGCCGCATGTGCAGTAAGCCCACCATCTGTCCGAGATCTCCGCGATAGACCGGCAGTCGCGTATGCGGCGTCTGGCGTAACTGATCGAGAATGCGCTCCCAATCTTCCTCGAGATCGATACCCGCAATCTCTTGCCGCGGAATCATGATGTCGTTGACCGTCATACGCTCAAGATCGAGCACACTCATCAACATTCCCTGGTGGCTCTTTGGGATCATGGCACCGGCTTCCGCTACCACGGTGCGCAGCTCCTCGCGCGAGAGAGCCATTTGTTGAATTTCGCGATCGACTCTGAGACCGATAAGTCGGAGGGCACCATTGGTGATCCAGCTGATGGCGAACACGGCAGGGCGCATTGCCCACTGCAGGACGGTGTAGATGTAGGCCGAAGTGACGACAAGTCGACGCGGATGCAATGCGCCGTAAGTCTTGGGTCCCACTTCGCAAAAAATGAGCATAAAAAGGGTGAGCACGCCCGCGCCGAGGGCGACCCATCCGTCACCCCAAACGCGCAACACGATGATCGTGACCAGAGTGGCCGCGAGGTTATTGACGAGGTTATTGCCTAGCAGGATAAGACCGATGAGTCGGTCGGGCCGCGTGAGCAGGCGCTCGGCGAGAATGGCGCCACGGTTACCAGCCTTAGCCATGGTTCGGAGCCGATAGCGGTTAAAACTCATCATCGCCGTCTCGGTGCCCGAGAAAAACGCGGATAACACTAGGCAAAGGACCAGAAGTCCGAGCAACGGCAGGAGTGCGGGGTCACTCACGACTATAATCATCAGGTGTTCGAAAACCTTAGTCAAAAATTCTCCAAAACAGTCCAAAACCTGCGGGGTAGGGGACGGATAGGCGAGGAGAATATTGTCGAGACCCTCCGGGAGGTGCGCATGGCCCTCCTGGAGGCGGACGTGGCGTTGCCCGTCATCAAGGCCTTCATCGATTCGGTACGCGAGAAAGCCCAAGGTACCGAGGTTGCCTCCAGCCTGACCCCCGGCCAAGTCTTCGTCAGCATCCTGCATCGCGAGCTGGTCGAGCTCATGGGGGGAGCCCGGGAGGGCTTCGAGCTGCGGGCCCAGCCGCCATACGTGGTGCTCCTTGCCGGTCTGCAGGGCGCAGGCAAAACCACGACCGCCGGCAAGCTCGCCCGTTGGCTCATTGAGAAGCGAAAAAAGCGGGTGCTCCTCGTCAGCACCGACCTTCGCCGCCCAGCTGCCATCCTGCAACTACAACGACTCGCCGAGCAGATCGGTGCGGACTTTCATCCTTCCGAAACCGGCGGGAATCCGATTGCCATCACCGAGTCGGCGCTCGAGGCGGCACGACGCGGGGTCTACGATGTGCTCATCGTCGATACGGCCGGGCGTCAGCACGTCGATGCTGACCTAATGAACGAGGTGCGGGCCATTGATGAGCGCGTCGGTGCGCACGAAAAACTCTTCGTCGTCGATGCGATGGCCGGGCAGGACGCGCTCAATTCCGCGAAGTCCTTCGGCTCGGCGCTCGAACTCACGGGCATTATTTTGACCAAAACCGATGGTGATGCGCGCGGAGGTGCGGCGCTATCGGTTCGCCAAATCACCGGCAAGCCTATCGTCTTTCTCGGTGTCGGAGAGAAGTCCGGTGCCCTCGAGCCTTTTGATCCCGAGCGCATGGCTAATCGCATTCTCGGCATGGGTGATGTGGTTGCGCTCGTCGAGCAAGTGCAGGGTAAGGTCGACGCGGCAGAGGCCGAACGCTTCGCCAAAAAAGTCGTCGCGGGTGATAAGTTCGATTTCTATGATTTGAAGGGCCAACTCGAGCAGTTGCAGAATATGGGGGGTTTCCAGTCGCTCGTCGACAAGCTGCCTGCCCAGCTCGCCAAGAGGGGGATGCCCGCTGGGGTGGGGGATCTGCAGGTCTGTCGGCAGATTGCCATCATCAACTCCATGACCCACCGGGAACGGCGTCGTCCCGAAGTGATAAACGGGTCGCGCCGCCGTCGGATCGCGGCCGGGTCAGGGACCCAGGTTCAGGACGTCAATCGTCTACTGAAACAATTTTCGGAGATGCAGCGCATGATGAAAGGCATGAAAGGGGGAAGGTTCCGCCGCATCCTTGGGGCCCTGAAGGGAGGGGGGTTGCCCCCGGGGTTTATACCTCCCCGCTAGCGCCGTGCGTGGCGCTTCCATTGAGCCTCGGATTTCTGTAGGCTTTGCCGCCTTTTTCGACTCCCCGGAAGCGCCGATTGACATGGTAACGATCCGTCTAACCCGCCATGGCGCGAAACATTCGCCATTCTATCACGTCGTGGTCACCGACAGCCGTAAACGTCAAGGCGGCCTCAGCCTCGAGAACGTCGGTTTCTTCAACCCGGTGGCTCGCAAGAGTGAGCCGCGGCTGAAGCTCGACCTCGCGCGTATTGAGTACTGGGTCGGCAAAGGTGCTAAACAGTCGGATCGCGTGAAGACACTCGTCAAGGATTTCCGCAAGCAGGCCTCGCAGGCTGCGGCCTGAGGCTCTTGCCGTTCGAGCGCGCGTGGACGACTCCCGCGTGACTTGGGTGGAGCTGGGACGTCTCGGACGTCCCAAAGGTTTGAAGGGTTGGTTGCATCTCGAGTCCTGGACCGAGCCCGTTGAGGCGGTAATGATTTACTCGTCTTGGCACCTACGCTCGGCGACGGGTGAGCGCCGAGAGGTGAAGGTCGCCGAGTCGCGACAGAGTCCTTCGGGCCTTGAGGCGCGAATCGAGGGCGCGACCACCCGCGAAGGAGCAGAGGGTCTCGTCGGGTCGATTATCGAAGTGCCGCGCTCGGCTCTGCCGGACACGGCACCGGGTGAGCACTACCGGGTCGACCTCATCGGGTTTGAGGTACTGAATCTCGAAGGCGTTAAACTCGGCGTCATTGAGCGATTCGAAGACATGCCGGCCAGTGTCGTCATGGTGGTGCGAGGCCAACAGGAGCACTGGCTCCCAGTGACGCCGCAGCATTTGAAGTCTATTGATTCTTCAACGCGATGCGTGCGGGTCGAATGGCCGGGGGAGTTTTGAGGTGACTGGGCGGGGAGCGCCACTGCGTATCGCGCTCGTCTCCCTGTTTCCCTCGATGGTGCGCGGGGCGCTGAAGTACGGAGTGTTGGGTCGCGCACTAGAGCGTGACCTTGCGAGGGTAGACTGTGTCGATCCTCGATCTTATGCCGATGATCCGCACAAGGCGGTTGATGATCGGCCCTTCGGTGGCGGGCCGGGCATGGTGGGATCACCGGTACCTTGGGCAGCGGCCATAGACGCTGCGACAGGGCAGCTGCCGAGGGGAGTGCTGCGGGTGCATCTGGCGGCGCAGGGTCAAAAATTTGACCAAGGCGTGGCGCGTGAACTCGCAGCCTTGCCCGGGTTTGTGCTGGTGGCGAGTCGCTATGAGGGGCTCGACGAGCGGGTGATTGAATCGCGAATCGATCGTGAATTGTCGCTTGGAGACTTTGTTCTCTCGGGCGGTGACTTCGCGGCGCTCGCGGTGATCGACGCGGCGGTCAGGCTTTTGCCCGGGGCGCTAGGTGACGAGCGGTCGAACGTGGAGGAATCTTTCACCGCAGCTCGACTTGACTGGCCCCAGTTCACGCGACCGATCGAGTGGGAAGGTCGAAAGGTGCCGGCGGTGTTGCAAGGTGGAAATCATGCGGCCATTCGGCGGTGGAGGTTGCGGGAGTCGTTGGTGCGTACGCAAGCGCGTAGACCCGACTTGCTGCAACCGGGCGGATCGGGTCGTGCTCTCACCGATGAAGAGCGCGAACTTCTGAAGGAAGACAATAATGGCTAATGTAATCGCCGAAATGGAAAAGCGTCGCACAACGCGAGAACTGCCGAACTTCAATCCTGGAGACACCATCGTGGTGGAAGTGAAGGTGGTCGAAGGTGACCGCGAACGCGTCCAGGCCTACGAGGGAGTCGTGATCGCCAAGAGTAATCGCGGCTATAACTCCTCATTCACCGTGCGCAAGATCTCGCACGGTGAGGGCGTCGAGCGCACTTTTCAGTCGCAGAGTCCCTCGATTGCGGCGGTCTCCATCAAGCGTCGTGGCAATGTTCGCCGGGCCAAGCTGTACTACCTCCGTGACCTGTCGGGCAAGGCCGCCCGAATCGAAGAAAAGGTCTGATTTCGGCACGGTGCCGTGAAGTCTTTTGAGACTTTATGGCACCAGCCCTGACCACCTGTTAGACTGTCGAACACTGGAGTAGTTTGCTAGAGATTAGGGGGTTATGCCTCTTCGGCTTGAGAACGTCCTGTCACCTCTAGCCCGTTCTCGCTACCCCCTACTCCAGTTTCCTTCGTCGGTCGGCCCGCTGATCGATTTTGTTTGTTGCCTCCTGATTAAAACATTAGGTTATTTAAGTCATGGAACTCGTCAAAAAATTCTTGCGTGGTCTTTTCAAGGGTCTCGACGGACTACGCAAGGTGCTGCATCTGTCATTGCTCCTCGTGATCTTCGGAGTCATCGTCGGTGGGTTGAGTAGCTCTATTCCCAAATTGGTCAACGATGCGGCACTCGTGATCCGTCCGGTAGGCGAAATCGTCGAGAAGCCTAGCGAAGATGCGTTCAATCGTGCGCTGGCCGAAGCCCAGGGACGCGGCACCGGCGAAACCGTGCTGCGCGATCTCACTGATGCTATCTTGGCGGCGAAGGGCGATTCCCGAATAAAAACCCTCGTACTCGAGTTTGATGAGATGTCGGGAGCGGGGCAGCCGACGCTCGATGAGTTCGCCCGGGCCATCTCCGAGTTCCGCAGATCTGGCAAGAAAGTCATCGCCACGGGTCTTGGCTACTCGCGCGACACCTACTATGTCGCGGCGCACGCCGACGAGATTTACCTCGATCCGCAGGGTCGCGTCGTTCTTGAGGGCTACGAGCGCTATCGCAACTACTACAAGTCGGCGCTCGACAAACTCGGTATCGACATTAACGTCTTCCGCGTCGGCACTTACAAGAGCGCGGTGGAGCCATTCATCCGCGACGATATGTCGCCCGCGGATCGCGAAGCGAGCCAGGCGTTCGTCAATTCGCTGTGGGAGACCTACGTTGGTGTGGTGGCTAAGGCTCGAGGTCTCAAGCCAGAAGATATCCGCACCTACGCCGATACTTTGGCACCGCAAGTGAAGTTGGCGAAGGGCTTTACCGCGAAGGTGGCGCTCGATGCCAATCTCGTCACGGCGCTAAAGACGCCGCTGCAGGTTGAGGAGCGCGTCATTGCGCTATCGTCGAAGGACGAAGAGACCGAGTCCTACCGTTCGGTCACGATCAAAGATTACCTGCGTGTAGTACGCGCCGAAGATAAGAACGCAAAGTATCCCGATTCACGCATCGCCGTGATCGTCGGATCCGGGGAGATCGTCGATGGTGACGGTGGTGGTGGTGTCATCGGGGGGGACGAAACGGCTGAGGTTATTCGCAAGGCGCGGCTCGATAAGGACATCAAGGCCCTCGTGCTACGTATCGATAGCCCAGGGGGTAGCTCCACAGCCTCCGAAAAAATCTATCGGGAGCTCCTGGCGTTCAAGCGTACGAAGCGCCCGATCGTCATCTCGATGGGTGACCTCGCGGCCTCCGGTGGCTACTACATCTCCGCGCCCGCCGACGAAATCTGGGCGAGCCCAGCCACCATCACGGGGTCCATCGGCATCTTTGCTCTGTTTCCAACGGCGCCGCGCACCTTCGACAAGCTAGGTATCGGCGTCGATGGCGTGGGCACGACGCCGTTGTCGGGGGAGCTACGCATCGATCGTCCGATTGGGCCCGATGCCTCGATGCTGCTGCAATCGATCATCGAGCATGGCTATGAAGAATTCCTCGCCCGCGTGTCCCTCGGTCGAAAAAAGACCCGAGACGGAGTACACAAGATTGCGCAGGGCCGAGTTTGGACGGGCCGCGATGCGTTGCGTCTCGGCCTCGTTGATAAGTTGGGTTCGCTCGATCAGGCCGTCGCGTCGGCAGCCAAGCGTGCCGGTCTGGCAGAGGGCAAGTACGAGCGTGATTATCTAGAGACCGATAAGACCTTTGCACAGCAGTTGCTCACGATCCTTGAGGCGAAGGCGGTAGCCTTGGTTATCAAGACCGTGGGTGTCGAGGCTTTTGGCGGCTTCGGTTTCGGTACAGCGGCTTCGCTCGACGGCCCAACCCGCGCGGCGGTTCTCGCGGCGCGGCGTGACTTCGGTCCGATCGAGCGCAGTGTGTCGCGGTTCAATCGCTACGCTGTGCCCGGGCAGATTTACGCGCACTGCTTTTGCACGCCGTACTGAGCTAGGCTGAGCCCCGCGCATGCATGTCTCCGATCAGCGGTCCAACCGGCTGTTTGTGGTGCTCGCGGGATTCTTCCTGACCAACGCGCTTCTCGCTGAGTTCGTCGGGGTAAAAATATTTTCCCTGGAAGCGACGTTGGGTATTTCGCCCATCGAATGGTCCTTACTCGGTGTATCCGGAACGCTTAACTTCACGGCCGGAGTGCTGTTGTGGCCGGTTGTATTCGTAATGACGGACGTCATCAACGAGTACTACGGTGTGAAGGGCGTGAGGCTTGTATCTTGGGTGGCCGTAGGTTTCATTGCGTACGCATTTCTCGTGGCTTACGTCTCGATCGGTCTTGCGCCCGCCGGATTCTGGGTCGAAGCCAACCAGTCACTCGGTGTGCCGGACATCCAGCACGCTTACGCGCAGGTTTTCGGTCAGGGGCTGTGGACCATCATCGGATCGATCGTGGCATTTCTGGTCGGGCAACTAGTCGATATCACCGTGTTTCGTAAAATCCGCGCGGTGACCGGTGAGAAATTGATTTGGTTACGCGCGACGGGTTCGACGGCGGTGTCACAGTTCATCGACAGCTTCGTCGTACTGTATATTGCCTTTGTGCTGGGACCGCAAAAATGGTCCATCCCGCAATTTTTCGCGGTGGGTACGGTCAACTATCTCTATAAAATATTGGCTGCGATCGCGCTGATTCCGCTCCTGTACCTCGCCAGACGACTCATCAAGAGTTATCTCGGTCATGACGAGACCGAACGCCTCAAAGCCGCTGCGCACCGAGCGTAGCTTCGTGGTCCGTCATACGCCGTACTGGGTGAGCGTCAATCCACCGATGACGTAGCTGAATACGCCGTATCTCTCTACCGCTTATCTGACGGGTTCTGTGTGCTCCCGAGGGTTCGAAATACGCTAGGAAGATCTGACCCTCAAATTAGAATAAATGCTGCTTTCGCGATATCGCACTCGATTACACCCCACGGTATGAGACGGCGGACGTATCGGTACTCGTCGATCGCATCGATCGGATGATCGAAGAGACAGGGGAGATCGACTTTCACCTCCTCGATGAAGCGGCTCCACCCAAAGTACTCAAGGCTCTAGCGTAAGAGTTGCTGCGACGAGGTCGCTAGATCTCGTAGTGGAGTAATGTTCGCTTAGAAAAATCTTTCATGCCTGAGGCCTACGAGTTACTACAACGGGAGTAGTTGTATTGTGATTGCTATCGGCGTCGAGGACGCCTCCGATCGCTTACTCGTGCTTGTGAAAAAACGTATCGGTGGCGCAGGTTGCGCAGGTGATGCGATCGTTCCACGAAGCAGGTATGCTCGTGTGCACGTACATGGTGTATAGATTTCCGACCCCGACAATCGCGGACGGAGACGGTTGAATCGCGCGAGAATGTACGGGAGCCCTTTTTAGGGACGCTGTATCCGGTCGGGATTTTTCGCCGTCACACCTGCACCGTTCACTCGCCCGTTGGCCGAGATCCGGCTGCGTATTGTATCCCGCTGGCATCGCTACCCACGGGTTGCTTTGCCACGCACGGCATTCACTTCACCGATCTAAAAGGCATCGATCACGATGCCCTAGGCGACGCGCTGAATGTTACGCTCCACAACTACATGGACGGCGTCGCGCTCAATCGCGATGTACGCGAATGGTTCGATCCTTACACCGAGAGGACCCTGAAGACCACGGCTCTTCGCGAGCACTTACGTCGTGCGGTTAGCTTAATACGACGTCGATCGGCGAGCTGATCGAACGCCAATCTCTGGTATCGAAGGTTGCCGAGCACCACCCGGCTGTCGGCAGGCCGCCGAATGCACGATCGAGCGAAAACTTTTGCGTCCAGCGTTGAGCGAGCTCCGAAAGCCCAGGGTTGTGACCTACAATCAGAGCGTGTTGGGTGGTGATCGGGATGCTGTGAATGAGTCCGTACAAAGTTTGGATGCTCGCGTGATAGAGGCTTTGAGAGGTTTCGAGCGCAATGTCACCTGAGGCATAACCCGGTGGCGATCGAAAAAGTTCATTTAGCAGCTGAGCCGTTTCTCGCGAGCGCAACGCCTCGCTTACGATCATCAAGTCTGGCGGAGGTAGGTTACTGCAGAGGGCCGCGGCTGCGCACGAGGCTTCGGAGCGTCCTTGAGGACTCAACTCCCGATAAAAATCACCTCCGTCCGCGCGCGTCTCCGCATGACCGTGACGGACCAGCGTCAGGCGTTTCATGGATACTGTACCTCAATGCGGCCGTTGCATTTACGAACCTCGAAAACTTTGAGGGGTTCGTAGGCAGGGGGTGTCAGCGCATTACCGGTACGCAGACAAAATTTCGCGCCGTGCCTTGGGCAAATGACGACGCCGCACGGTGTTGAGGCATCGGACTCTAAATCGGCCCCTGAAAGCGGCTCGCCGTCGTGTGTACACCGATCCTCAAAGGCATGCAGGATGCCATCAAGCTCTACGACAGCGACATAAAAGCCATCTAGCTCGACCTCGAGTCTTCCGTCCGATGCCAGCGTCGCAGCTTCGCCGACGTCAATCCATTGGCCGCCTGGACTCATCAGAACATCATGCCCGTTTGCAGACGCGCGGCCTCTGACATCATAGACTGGTTCCAAGGCGGATCAAAAACGAGCTCGACGTCGGCCTTGGAGACGGTGGGGATGATTTCGATCTTTTCCCGAACGTCCTGTACCAGTACCTCGCCCATGCCGCAGCCCGGAGCCGTCAATGTCATCTTCACACTGATGGTGCGCGTACCGTCTTCGTTAGGACGAACCTCGCATTCGTAGACAAGCCCGAGTTCGACAACATCGATCGGGATCTCAGGGTCATAGCAGGTGCGCATCTGTTTCCAGACGAGCGCCTTCACGTCTTCTTCGGTGGCATTTGGAGGGAGCTCCGGCGGGATGAAACCCTGTTTGCCGATGGCATCGGCATTATCGCCAGAGAGACGGTAAAGATTGCCCTCAACGTAGAGCGTAAAGCTGCCTCCCAAGGCTTGCGTGATGAACCCCGAGAGTCCCTCCTTAAGTTCGATCTGATCACCCGAGGGGACCATAACCGCGTACGTATTACGGCTGAGGACAAACGCTTCGTTCTCATGACTTCGCATGATGGAGGCTTCAGCAGTGGTTATTCGGTGGATACCGCGGCACAGCCGATTGCCGTCTCGCCAAGGTTATTCGCTCGGTGCTTGAGTGCGGCATCGAGCGCGTGCCAACAGAGGCTTGCGCACTTCACGCGCGCCGGATACTCACGCACTCCTGCGAGCGCAGCGAGCTTGCCGAGCTCCGCTGGCGGCGCAGAGGTCTCGCCATGCGCTGTTAGCATGTGGTGAACGAGATCACTCAAATGTTTAATCGCTAAATCGTCTTTCCCTTTGACCGCCTCGGTCATGAGCGACGCAGAGGCTATCGAGATCGCGCAACCTTTACCCTCGAACCTAATATCGCTCACGCGATCACCCTCGAGGCGCAGCGTCAGCGTGAGGCGATCGCCGCAAAGCGGATTATTACCATGCGTCGTACTGTCACAGGGGTCAAGTTGCCCGAAGTTTTTCGGGTGCCTGTTGTGATCGAGAATAATATCTCGATACAAATCTTTCAGGTCCATCAGCCGAATACCTCGCGAGCGCGTCCGAGAGCACGGACCAACTGGTCGATATCCTCGTCGTTCGAATAGCAGCCGAAAGAGACCCTCAACGTCGCCGGAACTCCGAAAAATTCCATTAAGGGCATTGCGCAGTGATGACCCGTGCGCACTGCGACACCCTCATCATCGAGGATGGTGCCAAGATCATGGGCGTGAACGCCCTCAACCACGAAAGAAATAACCCCAGATTTTTCTTTGGCTTCGCCGATAATCTGTAGTCCGTCGATGGAATGACATGCTACCGTGGCGAGGGCAAGTAAGCGTTGTTCGTGAGTGTGCGCCCGTTCGATGCCGAGTGAGTCGAGGTAATCCATCGCCGCAGCAAGCCCCACAGCACCTGAAATGTTGGGCGTTCCTGCCTCGAACCGATAGGGTAGCTCGTTGTAGGTGGTACCCGAAAAACGGACGGTCAGAATCATGTCACCGCCGCCTTGCCATGGCGGCATCTCGCGCAGTATCGCCTCTCGCGCCCAAAGCACACCGATGCCAGTCGGTCCGTAGAGTTTGTGGCTCGAGAATACGTAGAAATCGCAACCCAGCGCCTGCATGTCCACGCGCTGGTGCGCAACCGCCTGAGCACCATCGAGTAGCGTGAGCGCACCCACCGACCGTGCGGCGGCGATCATGTCCTTGATCGGCAGCACAGTACCCAGAACATTGGAAACTTGCGTGAACGCCACAAGTTTGGTGTGCGGTGACAGCAGCGCCCGGAACGCCTCGATATCGAGTTCACCGCGGCGATTGATCGGGGCCACCTTGAGCGTGGCACCTGTGCGTTCGCAAAGCATCTGCCAAGGCACGATGTTTGCGTGATGCTCCATCCAAGTGATCAGGATTTCATCGCTCGGTCCGAGACGTTGTCCCCACGATTGCGCCACAAGGTTAATGGACTCGGTGGCACCTCGCGTGAAGATGACCTCCTTAAGGCTCGCAGCGTTAATGAAGCGCCGCACACGTTCGCGGGCACCCTCAAAGGCATCAGTGGCTTTTTGGCTGAGCTGATAGACGCCACGATGCACGTTAGCATGGCTCGTACGCTCGTAGCGATCAACTGCCTCGATGACGGCAAGCGGACGCTGTGCCGAAGCAGCGGAGTCGAGAAAGGCGAGACGCTTTCCGCGCGTTGTGGTGGAAAGCACGGGAAAATCCGCCCGAATGCGAGCGACGTCGTAGGGGATTTCGGCTGGGCGCGCGTTCACGTACCTGACCTCGCCGCGACGGCGCCGGGCAGCACGCGCTCAAGCGAGTACTCGATCTCGGCTCGAATGGCTGGGTTTGATAGCCGGCGAAGTACATCGCTGACAAATGCCCACTTAAGGAGCGATGACGCCGACTCCTCGGGAATACCGCGCGAGAGCAAGTAGAACAGCATGTCGGGATCGAGTTTGCCAACGGTAGCTCCGTGACTCGCCCTGACGGCGTCGGTGAGGATTTCCAGTTGTGGTCGTACGTCGGCTTCTGCCTCAGATCCCGTAAGTAGGCACTTCAAAGATTGATCACACTGCGCGTATGGTGCGTTGGTATCGACCCGCATGTGACCGGTAAACGAAACCCGCGAGCGGTCTGCGGCGATGCCGCGGAACTGCTGCAAAGTTTTGGCACTGGGCGCTGAATGCGCGACATGCACAAATGCATCGTGTGACTGGGTGCCTTCCCCGAGCGCGGCGGCGTGCCATTCGAGCGAGGAGTCGCGACCGTCATGAGCGGCGAACGCGGTCGTCCGGCTTAAGGCGGCACCGGTCGTCAACTGAAAGAATTTGCTCGCCGACCCTTCGCAAAGGCGAAGTTCGATCGTCTCGACATGTTGGGCTTTCGGGCTTGCTTGCACAATGCGCGAGAGCTCGAACTGCGCATGCACCCCAACGACCGCGAAAATTACGAGATTGATGACGGTGGCGTCCGCGGAAAGCGGGAGATGACGTTCGATCAGGGATAGTTCGGCACCCTCTGCGAGGGCGATCTCGATCGCCGGATGTGAGGTTCCGAGAGACACGACGACCACCTCCACGGACCGTTTCTGGTGACGCGCGACCGCAAGACGAAGGGTGTCGGAGCGCAGGCGGCGATTGAGCTCGAGAAAGTATCGGTCGGCATTGAGCTTGGCGATTGAGATCGGCGACGTCGTGGTAAAGGCGCTCGGCGTAGAGGAGACGCTGGACACAAATCCGTCGATCAAGACAATGCGCTCGAATCCCTCAAGTGGCTTGGGGAGCGCCGCGGTGATGCGAGCGACAGTCTCCGCCGGGGGCGAGACTGAGGGCTCGAAGCGCGCACGGGCCAGTCCGCGAAGGTTCGCGTACTTCCAGTGCTCGTCGCGAGGCGTCGGCATAGTGGCGGGGAGCGCACTCATGGATTTTCGTGATGCCTGAGAAAACGTCAGGCAGCCTCGATGAGCAACCAGTCGTAACCACGTGCTTCGAGCTCTCGCGCGAGTTCCGGACCACCGCTGCGGATAATCTTGCCGCACGCGAGCACGTGCACGCGATCGGGTTTGATGTAATCGAGCAAGCGCTGATAGTGCGTGACGAGCACGATGGCACGATCCGGCGCGCGCAGCGCATTGACGCCGTTCGCCACCACTTTGAGCGCGTCGATGTCGAGACCTGAGTCGGCTTCATCAAGTACGGCGAGCGAAGGTTCGAGTACCAGCATCTGTAGAATCTCGTTACGTTTCTTTTCGCCGCCCGAGAAACCCTCGTTCACGCCACGGGAGAGAAAGGACTCGTCCATTTGCATAATTTTCATCTTCTCGCGCACCAGCATGAGGAATTCGAGGGCATCGACCTCGGGCAGACCACGCTGCTTGCGCGCGGCGTTGAGAGCGGCCTTAAGCAAATAAACGTTATTCACACCCGGAATCTCAACCGGATACTGGAAGCCCAAGAAAAGTCCACGCTGAGCGCGCGCTTCGGGTTCTAGCGAAAGCAGATCCTCGCCACAATAGCTCACGCTGCCACCGGTTACGTCGTAGCCCGGCCGACCCGCAAGGGTGAAGGCGAGGGTGCTTTTGCCCGAGCCGTTCGGACCCATAATGGCGTGCACCTCGCCAGCGGACACCTGGAGACTGAGTCCATCGAGAACTTTGCGGCTACCGACGGTGGTCCTTAGATCTTTGATACTGAGCATGGCTTGGATTTCGGTCATAGATATCTCTTCGCAGAACGGCTTCAGCCGACCGCGCCCTCCAGGCTGACGGCGAGCAAGTTTTGCGCTTCAACGGCGAACTCCATGGGCAACTCCTTAAAGACGCTCTTACAGAAACCGTTGACGATCATGTTGACGGCGTCCTCTTCGCTGATACCGCGCTGCAGGCAGTAGAACAATTGGTCTTCGCTGATTCGCGAAGTCGAGGCCTCGTGTTCAACGATGGCCGTCGGGTTCTTCACTTCAACATACGGGAAGGTATGGGCTCCGCAGCGATCACCCATCAGCAGCGAATCACACTGCGTGAAATTTCGTGCGCCCTGCGCGGTCGATAAAATCTTGACGAGTCCACGATACGTATTTTGACCACGTCCGGCGGAGATGCCCTTTGAGACGATGGTGCTGCGAGTATTTGCGCCGATATGAATCATTTTGGTACCGGTGTCGGCTTGCTGACAGTGGTTGGCGAGGGCGACTGAGTAGAACTCGCCTACAGAGTTCTCGCCGCGTAGCACGCAGCCCGGATATTTCCAGGTGATCGCCGAGCCGGTTTCGACCTGTGTCCACGAAATGCGTGAATTACGACCGCGACACTCGCCACGCTTGGTGACGAAGTTGTAGATGCCGCCGACACCGTTCTCATCACCGGGATACCAGTTCTGAACAGTCGAATATTTGATCTCTGCATCGTCCATGGCGACGAGCTCCACAACTGCCGCGTGCAGTTGGTTTTCGTCGCGCATGGGCGCGGTACACCCCTCGAGGTAGCTCACGTGACTGCCCTGGTCGGCAACGATCAGCGTACGCTCGAACTGCCCTGTCTTTGCGGCGTTGATTCGAAAGTAGGTCGAGAGCTCCATCGGACAGCGCACGCCTTTTGGGATATAGACGAAGGAGCCGTCGGAGAATACCGCTGAGTTGAGACATGCGTAGAAGTTGTCGGTAAGCGGTACGACGCTACCGAGGTATTGCTCGAGGAGCTCTGGATGCTTCTGCACCGCATCAGAGAAAGAGCAGAAAATAACGCCGGCCTTTTCGAGACGATCTTTGAAGGTGGTAGCAACCGATACGCTGTCGAATACGGCGTCTACGGCAACGCCCGCCAGTCGCGCGCGTTCGTGCAGCGGCACGCCAAGTTTTTCATAGGTCTCGAGCAGCCTAGGGTCGACCTCATCGAGACTCTTCGGTCCGTCGGTTTTCACCTTGGGCGCCGAGTAATAGGAAATACTTTGATAATCGATCGGCTCGGCGCGCACGTGCGCCCATGTGGGCTCACGGAGGGAGAGCCAATGCCGAAAGGCTTGAAGACGCCACTCGGTCAAGAACATCGGCTCGCGCTTGATGCGCGAAATGGTACGCACGACATTTTCATCGAGACCCGGTGGCAGAGTCTCAGATTCGATGTCTGTTACGAAGCCGTGCTGATAACCGCGGCCGACGAGATCATGGAGTTGGGCGTTTTCGGTCATGGTGAGGTCACGCTTCCACCGATTTTTCGCGTCGCAGGGCTGCCGCTGCGCGGCCACCGACGACGGGGTTGAGTTGCTGCTCGATACCGCGCAGTGCGAAATCTTGGGTATCGAGCCCCGCTAGCTGTGCGAGGCTGACGTTATAAAGCGAGCGACGAATGGCGAGATTGACTCGCTGCCACGCCTGCCCCACCCCGCAAGTGGTCTCGATTTCACAATGGCCTCGTCCTGCAGAGCAGTTGGTGACGGCGACTGGACCCTCGAGCGCATCGAGGATAGCCGCTGCCGAGACCGCTTGCGCCGGGCGCGCCAACGAATAGCCGCCGTGAAGTCCGCGAGTCGAGCGCACGAGGCCACCCCGTTGCAGGATCTTTAGCACCTTACTTACCGTCGGCATGCCGATCCGCGTGCGCTCGGCGAGAGCCGGTGCGCTTAAGCAGGCGCCCGGCTCCCATGCGAGGGCAGCCAAAAGCACCGTGGCGTAGTCGGTCATGCGGGAGATGCGGATCATAAACGGCACCATTTTAGTACTGATTTAGAATTCCTGCAAGAAATTCTCGCCTCTGGTGGGGGTCACCTGCCCTGTAACCGAGTCGTTAGATCAGTGCTTTGGTACACTCCGCCGCGTTTCCGGGCCACCATGGGGGTGTCGCCCCGGTGATCTCCAGAGATGGCATGTCAGAGCCTGTAATCAAAGTACGCGGTCTGGAGTACGAGGTCGGCGGTCGGTCGATCTTCAAAGGCCTAGATTGCGAGGTTCACCCGGGTCGCATTACGGCCGTCATGGGGCCTAGCGGTACCGGTAAGACGACTCTCCTGCGGCTCGTCACTGGACAGGTGAATCCCACCCGAGGTCGTATTGAGGTTTTTGGCCAGGACGTGTCCAAGCTCAATAGGCCAGATCTTTATGCGCTGCGCCGTCGCATGGGCATGCTCTTCCAAAATGGCGCGCTGCTCACCGATCTTGATGTATTTGAAAATGTTGCTTTCCCCGTCCGCGAGAACGCGTATCTCCCTGAAGCCGTATTGCGTCAGCTCGTCATCACCAAGCTTCATGCGGTGGGACTACGCGGTGCGGCCAAGCTCATGCCCTCGGAGCTTTCCGGTGGTATGGCCCGTCGTGTGGCGCTCGCGCGCGCCACGGTGATGGATCCCGAGCTGCTCATTTATGACGAACCGTTCGTCGGTCTCGACCCGATCTCCCTGGGTGTCATCGTGCGGTTGATCCGCGAGCTCAATGAGACCCTCGGTATAACGAGCATTGTGGTCTCGCACGACGTGAACGAACTGTCGTTGATTGCTCACTATAGCTACTTGCTCTCTAGCGGATGCGTCGTGGCCTCCGGCACCCCGGATGATCTGCGAGCGAGCCCGCTCGAGGCGGTACGACAATTTATGAGTGGGCAGGCCGATGGCCCTGTGCCGTTTCATTATCCCGCGCCGGATTACCACACCGAGGTACTCGGTAAACGGAGCGACCGATGATTGTCACCTGCATCCAGCGCGTCGGACGGATCGCCGTATTTCTGGTGCGGGTGATCGCGCAGAGCGGTCCGGCCTTAGCCCGCCCGCGGTCGGTCGTACATCAGGTGTATAACGCCGGTGCGCGCTCGCTCATAGTCATTATGCTGTCGGGACTATTCGTTGGAATGGTGCTCGGGTTGCAGGGCTTCGATCTGCTGCAGCGATTCGGCTCCGAAGATGCATTAGGTGTCGCAGCGGCGCTCGGGCTAATTAAAGAATTGGGTCCTGTGGTGACCGCGCTGCTCTTTGCCGGTCGTGCAGGCACGGCGCTCACCTCCGAAATCGGTCTGATGCGGGCTACCGATCAGCTCACGGCCATGGAAATGATGGCCGTCGATCCGCTGCGTTATGTTGTGGCGCCGCGATTTTTGGGTGGTGTCATCGCCATGCCGTTACTCGTTGCTATATTCAACCTCGTCGGACTGTTCGGAGCGCAGCTTATCGGTGTGCAGTTGATGGGCGTGGATCCCGGTGCATTCTGGTCGCAGACGCAGGGGGCAGTCGAACTCAACGACGTCACTGAGGGCATAGTCAAAAGCGTGTGCTTCGGCGTGACGTGTAGTCTCGTTGCCGTACACGAGGGCTTCACTGCGGAACCCACTGCGCAGGGCGTGGGTCTCGCCACGACGCGTACCGTCGTCATTTCTTCGGTCGTGACACTTCTGCTTGACTATATGCTCACCGCCGCTTTCCTTGGAAGGTAATCGATTATGAAACCGCAACGCTCTCTCGAGATTGGCACCGGTCTTTTCGTATCACTTGGCTTCGCCGCGTTATTTTATTTGACGATGCAGCTGCCAGGTAGTGGCCTGACCGTGGGCAACGACGGCGGTTATCGCGTCACGGCGCGCTTTAACAATATCGGCGACCTAAAACGTGGATCTCCGGTCAGCATGGCGGGTGTACCAATTGGTCGTGTGGAGTCGGTGACGTTCGACTCGAATAATTATCGCGCGGTCGTCACTCTGCGTATCGATCTGCAGTTTAATCGCATTCCCGATGACAGTGACGCGAGTATTCAGACGCAGGGTCTACTCGGCGGTAAGTATGTAGGCATCGGCCCAGGCGGCTCTGAGACTTTCCTTAAAGAGGGCAGTCAGATCGAGTTTACCCAAGACGCCATCGTGCTTGAGTCACTGGTTAGCAAGTTCTTCGCCAACATGGTAAGTCGAGGCAGCGAGGGTGATGCTGCCGCTAGCGAGGGCGATTCCAAGGAAAGTGGGCAATGAGGTCAGGAGTTTTAACGGGTGTTTTTTCAGCGGTGTGTGCCGTGCTCGTGTTGAATGCGCCAGTGGTCGTAACGCTAGCGTTTGGACAGACTAAATCAGTGGCTCTGAAAGCGGTCGATGCCAGCGATCCAAACACGCTCATCGATTCCACAGCTAATATTATGATTTCAGAGCTCGATGGGCGCCGTGTCGAGTTCCGCAAAGACCCCTCAAAGGTTTCGGCGTTGGTCGAGCGAGTGCTCTTTCCGCATTTCGATGTTGAGCATGCCGCTCGCCTCGTGGTGGGTCGACACTGGCGTGCGGCGACGTCTGAGCAGCGCGAGCGGTTCATCGACGCGTTTTATGGCTCGCTACTCAGTAACTATGGTGATGCGCTCATCGAGTTTACGGGCGATCGTATCAAGGTGTTGCCGTCGCCCATCGCTGCCGATGCGATTAGCGCCACGGTGCGCACCGAGATTAAGCGCAGCAACGGTCAAAAAATACCGGTCAATTACACCCTGCGCAAGACCGAAGCGGGCTGGAAGGTCTGGGATGTGGTCATCGAGGGCATCAGCTACGTTAAGAGCTTTCGCGAGGATCTCGGATCGGAGATCGAGCAGAAAGGTCTCGATGCCGTCATCGCTCGTCTCGAGGTGCAAAATCGTGCCGTCCAGAGCGGCGGATCCAAGCCGAGCGGTTCGCGCGGAGCACCGCTATGAGTTCTCTCGTCTTTGAAGATGGTGGGTCACTTTGCCATTTGATACATGGCGAGCTCACGTTCGCTACAGCGTATGTCGCGTACTCCGAGGGCGTCCGTCGATTGACTAACCTTGATCAAGGCGCTCGCTGCGAGTTCGATTGCAGAGGGATTACCAATGCCGACAGCGCAGGACTCTCCGTGCTCATCGAGTGGAAGGGAGAGGCCGCCCGTCGCGGCGTCTCGCTTGTTTATTTCGGATTACCGTCAGTTATCGGGCGACTAGCTCGCATAAGCGAAGTCGACACACTACTTAACGTTGATTAGGGCGACGCGCCAAATCCTAATTTGGCTGATCCTCGTCAGCGAATTCCACTTCCAGATCTTCTGCAGGCAGATTGCCGTCGCGAACTTGATATTCGCGGCGCTGCAAGTAAGCGCTACGTACAAACGCGTAAGGATCACCTGATCGGTCGAGAACCGCGTCGGCGTTGAGTATCCGAACGCGAGTCTCGAATCTATCCAATATCCAGAGTGACCACCGCGTGCTGTCGTCCTCAAGGCGTGAGCGCGGCTCGGCGATGTCATCGGCGAGACTAGCGAGTGCATCGCGTAGGGTCGTCGGTCCGAGTAAGGGGATAAAAAAATAAGGTCCTGAACCGATACCCCAAACGCCGAGAGTCTGACCGAAATCTTCGTCGTTCCTTTCTAATCCGACTACGGACGCCGGATCGAACAATCCGCCGAGGCCGACAGTGGTATTTAGCAGGAACCGGCCCGTATCGTTTGCTGCTGCACCAAATTTGCCCTGTAGGGCGTTGTTAACCAGCGTGACCGGGTACTTCGCATTGCTAAACACGTTCGCGACGCCCGTTTGTACAAACTTCGGCGTCACAGCTCGGTACGCCTTTGCAGCAGGTCGGACCAGCGCACGGTCGAGTCCATCGTTGACGGTAAAAGAGACTCGGCTGATCGGCTCAAACGGATCGCGTGGATCGGCCGCTCGCGTCACCGTGGTGGCACAAGCGGAGAGGAAACCGAGCAGGTTTAGCGCGAGGACAGCGCGGAGCATGTAACCATGGTTTCGGACATGCGATCCACGCCGATTTTGAGAGAGTATCAACATGGACTTAAGGTCTCCCCGCTGTCTCGCGGGCGTTCCGCTTGCCGCTAGCAACTAAGGCCTCGCGAACTTCTTTCATTCGTGCCTGAAATCGCGCTCGCTGAACGCTAGTAATGTCGGGGTCGGCGAGTGCGAGTTCCAGTTGTTTAATAGCGAGTATAAGATCGCCACTCGACAGGTGATACTCGCCCATGTAGTAGTACGCGTCGCCCGTATCACCGGCGCTGCTTGCGGCGAGTGCCGTTAAGCGGATCTGCTCCGGTGTCGGAGGTACATTGTTAAAGAGATCAAGCAGTACGGCGTGAGCCTCTTTCGCGCTTCCGGTTTGCAACAGCACTTCGGCGTAGCGAATGGCGAGCGGCACGTTTCGAGGCGCCACCGCGAGCGCGCGCTGCAGGGTTGGACGGGCGAGGTCGGGCTGGCCCGCTGCGAAGAGCGCTTGTCCTAGCGCAGCTTGGAGCAGGGGGCTCTGTGGCTGTGAGGCTGATAGCTCGATGAGAGCGCTCGCGGCGAGATCACGATCGCCGGCCTCAAGCCGTGCTAGCGCTTCACCATAACGCTGCGCCGCATTGAGTGGCCCGCGATCGGCGATTGCCGCGTAGAAGGGCCGCAGATCGGAGCCGCTCGGCGCGCCGAGCACACGAACTCTCTCGCGTACGAACTCGTACGACGCAGTCTGCAGCTTCACCTCGGGGGTGATCTGCGCGGCGCGATCGCGCGATTCGGCGATACGGTTAGCGGTAACGGGGTGAGTACGCAAAAACTCCGGGACGCCGCTGCCTGAGAGCCCTGACCGTCGGTTTAGTGTTTCAAAGAAATCGGGCATGCCATTCGGGTCAAAGCCCGCTGCAGCGAGAAAGCTAATCCCGATTCGATCGGCTTCGTATTCATTGGCACGCGTGAAGTTGATCCGTTGCTGCGCCATCGCACCTTGAGCGACGGCGATACCAGCTTGAACGGCGTCGGCGCTGCCCGTAGTCATGCCGATGAGGATGGCAGCGAGCATTGCCGCGGCAGAGGTCATGGCGCTACGTCCCTGTGCCTGAATGGCACGGGCGATGTGCCGCTGTGTCACGTGGGCAATCTCGTGGGCGAGTACGCTCGCCAGTTGCGACTCATTGGCCGTTGCAGTGATGAGCCCGTAATTGACGCCTACGAAACCACCGGGCAGCGCAAACGCGTTGACCCCCGCCTCACGCACTACGAAAAACGTGAAGCGCTGCTCGGATTCCGGGATTTGTGAGGTGATGCGACTGCCGAGGGCTTGAATGTAGTCCGTGGCCTCAGGATCCTCAAGCACCAGACCCTGGTCGCGAAGTCCGCGCATGACCATGCGCCCGATCTGGTGCTCGTCGTCCAGGGTGAGAGCGGAATTGGCCCCAGAGCCGATGTTGGGTAGATCGGCCGAGGCAGACTGCGCGGCCGCGCGCCCCGGCAGCAGCATCACGAGAGCCGCGATCAACACTATCAACGAGCGCACGGCAAACTTTTGCAGCACGAACGGATGCACCATCGGGTAGATCGGGGTGGCGCCCGCAAGTTCAAAGTGCCTCGGAGGCTTGATCGGCGAGTCTTGAGCGTTCGCCGCGCATCAGCGTCATGTGACCGGCATGCGCCCATCCTTGGAAACGGCTCACGACGAAAGTGAGACCAGAGGTCGTTTCTGTGAGGTAAGGTGTATCGATCTGTGCGATATTACCGAGGCAAACGACCTTAGTGCCCGGTCCCGCACGCGTCACCAGCGCCCGCATTTGTTTCGGCGTGAGATTCTGCGCCTCCTCAAGGATAACGAAGCGGTTCAGGAAGGTGCGTCCGCGCATGAAATTCAGCGAGCGGATCTTTATGCGATTGCGCAGTAAATCGTTCGTCGCCGCGCGACCCCAGCTTCCACCCTCGGCGCTTTGAGTAAGCACCTCGAGGTTATCCATGAGGGCGCCCATCCACGGAACCATTTTTTCTTCTTCGGTACCGGGCAAGAAGCCGATGTCTTCGCCAAGCGGTATCGTGACCCGAGTCATGATGATCTCGGCGTAACGGTTGTACTCGAGCGTTTGAACCAGTCCCGCAGCGAGCGTGAGTAGCGTCTTACCTGTGCCTGCGGGCCCGAGGATGGTCACGAGGTCGATCTCGGGATCCATCAATAAATTAAGGGCGAAGTTTTGTTCGCGGTTGCGCGCGCTTATACCCCATACGCCGTGACGCTCACTTCGAAAGTCGCGCGCGAGTTCGAGTGTGGCCGAGTTACTATGGACGCTTCTCACTAGCGCTTCGATACCGCCCTCCCGCTCCTCGTAGACGAACTGATTGGGGTACCACTTGGCGACCGTTGGACCCGAGATTTCATAGAAGGTCCGCGCGCCGTCTTTCCAAGAGCGCATATCCGTGCCGTTACGCTCCCAAAAATCGGCAGCGAGCGGCTCGCGCCCAGTCGCAAGGATGTCGGCATCCTCGATGGTTCGATCGCTGAAATAGTCCTCGGCATGTACGCCGACAACCGCGGCCTTGATGCGCAGATTGATGTCCTTGGAAACGAGCACGACTTGCGTCGTCGGGTAGAGCGCCTGCAGGGCGAGGGTTTGCGCGAGGATGGCGTTATCGTTGCCCTGCCCAGGCAGGCTGTCCGGCAGCGCCGAACTTAGACGTTGTGTTTGGAAATAGAGTCGACCTGTAGAAGGCGCCTTGCCGTGGTTACCTGAGAGATTGTCAGGCAGCGGAAGACCCTGCTCGATCCGTTCGCGTGTAGCGTCACTCAAGAGGTCATCGAGAAAACGGCTGATCTGACGAACGTTACGTGAGGCCTCTGAGACGCCCTTTTTATTGACGTCGAGTTCTTCGAGAACCACCATTGGCAGATAAATATCGTGTTCTTCAAATCGGAATATGGACGTCGGATCGTGCATTAGCACGTTGGTGTCGAGCACGAACAGCCGGCGCTGTCGCGCGGCGCGGTGCTTGCTCAAAGTGCTCTCGCCGCTGCGAGAACTTCGGTCGCATGACCGTCGGCCTTGACCTTGCGCCACGCCTTGGCGAGCATGCCGTTTTCATTGATGAGAAAGGTACTGCGCTCGATACCCATCACCGTTCTTCCGTACAGATTTTTTTCTTTGATGACATCAAACATTTTACACACCTTCTCGTCGGTATCGGAAATCAACTCGTAATTGAGTTTCTCCTTGATCTTGAACTTCTGGTGCGACGCGCTTGTGTCGCGCGATACGCCGATGACAAGCGTATTTATCTTACGAAAGGCGTTGTACAGATCGCGAAACTGCTGAGCCTCGACGGTGCAACCGGAAGTCAGGTCTTTTGGGTAAAAAAAGATCGCTACCTTACTGCCCCTAGCATCGCGTAGCCGCCAGGTTCCGCCATCGGTGGCGGCGGCGGTGAAATCCGGAATCTTTTTACCGAGTTCAATCTTTACTGAGACGGACTTAGACATTCGAGGAGATCTCCAGCGTTAAGATTTTACGGGCTCTAAAATGGCATCTAGGTTACGAGTGTCGCAAAACTCGATGAACTCTTCGCGAAGGTGGGCAAGATGCAGTTTGCTCGGGACGTTGATAATCATCTGGACCGAAAACATGAGCGCGCCGGTATGAGCAGCCGGATAGATGCGCGTTGCGACCTCTGCGATGTCGATACCGCGATTCGCGCAAAAACCCGATAGTGCAGCGACAACGCCGGTTTGGTCCAGACAGACGGCATCGATAGAGTAAGGGAGTTGGTCGGAGCGCGCCTCCCGCGGATCGGTACGGTGCAGGTGCAGCGTTAGCCCTGATTCGGTTGTAAAGCGCTGAAGTTCCGTTTCGAGTTTTGCAATGGAATGCCAATTCCCAGCTACGAGTAGCACCATGGCGAACTCGTTGCCGAGACTTGCCATCCGGCTCTCGCTGATGTTACCCCCGCAGTCGCTAATGACTTGGGTGAGATCGTGAACGAGCCCGGTGCGGTCGGCACCGATGGCCGAGATGGCAAGGTATAGCTTCATTTCTGTACCCAAGTGTACCGACTGCGACGCGTGATCGCGACCCAATCACGAGGTTCGGCGACGGGTTGCGTCGTTTAGTCGCGCGCCCGTAACATTCGAGATCGTTTCCGCCTCTTGGTCGTGTGATGTTTTCTGGTAGTTCCGTAGCCGTAGTCACGCCGATGCATGCCGACGGTGCCATCGATCTCGAGTCCTGGCACCGCCTGCTCGAGTTTCACTTGGCTGGCGGCACGACGGCTGTGGTAGTCGGCGGTACGACGGGCGAGTCTGCCACTATCACCGACACTGAACTTAAGCAGCTCGTCGTCGCCGCGCGGCTCTTTGCACGCGGACGCATGGCGATTATCGCTGGGGCGGGCTTAAGCAGCACGGCCTTGACGGTTGATCGCGCGCGCTGGCTCAGCGAGCTCAACATCGACGGATTGTTGGTAGTGACGCCGACATACGTTAAACCGACACAGGAAGGTCTCTTCCAGCATTACTTAGCGGTCGCTACCGCATCAAAGGTACCGGTGGTGCTCTACAACGTTCCCGGACGAACGGGCGTAGATATGTTGCCATCGACCGTTGGAAGATTTGCGACCGTGCCGCGTATCGTCGCTATCAAAGAAGCTGTACCGGGGACGATGCGCGTAAAGGAGATTCTCTCGGCTGCGCCGTCTTTCACCGTGTTGTCGGGTGATGACGCCACCTGCCGGGAGGCGGTGCTCGCGGGTGCGCGAGGCGTTATTTCTGTCACTGCGAATGTTGCGCCGCAGTCCATGAGCGATATGATCGCTGCGGCCCTCACAGGGGACGCAAATCGTGCTGCGGAGCTGGACGCGCCGCTCGCGCGTTTGCACACAGACCTTTTCGTCGAGGGCAATCCAATCCCGGTCAAGTGGGCGTTACATCGAATGGGTATGATTCGCCCTGGGATTCGCTTGCCCATGACCCCGCTTTCCCAGGCGTTGCATGAGCGGGTCGCCGCGGCCTTGACGGCCGCAGGTGTTCATCAGGCATCCAGAGGTGTTTAGCGTTATGAGTATGGTCCGACTAGTCCCTCTTTTAATAACTTTTCTCATGGCCTCGGGCTGCGGGTCGCTGTTCAAGATGACCTGCGCCAAGCCTGAGGATTTCGCCAACGTCGAGGACAAGCCTGCGCTCAAAATTCCGCCGGGTTACGATGCCCCCGATACTCGGGCTGCACTGACGATCCCTCCGCTTGAGAATACGGAGATGGCCCGTCCCTCGGAGGCCCCGTGCCTCGATCAGCCTCCGAAATTCAACCCCGCACCGCCCGGGCGCTCCGAGGCTTGATATCATTCCGCCTGCTGGAGAGATGGCCGAGCGGTCGAAGGCGCTTGATTGGAAGTCAAGTAACATCGCAAGGTGTTCGTGGGTTCGAATCCCACTCTCTCCGCCAGTCCCTCTTTTAAAGCAAGGGGTTATCTCTGGTAATTCCCGCTGCATACCCAACCGCATACCAAAAAAGCCGTCATAAAGCCTGTCACAGGCATTCGCCAATCTGTGATGTCCGGCCAGCTACGCCTTTCACTTGCTGTGGACGAGTGGCGAGCGGTCCAGTTGCGCCTCCCAGTAACCCACTGCGCGCTCTGGCGCAGGCAAGAGCGAATTCTTTGCACACAGACCCCCACCGGGGTGGTACCGTCGGTTGCGTGCGCTTTGAGGTACGCGCCAGCGCACTCCTCGAAAGTCTTTTGTTTTGAGGCTGAGGCGATCTTAGCGCTGCGTTGGGCGCGCTTCTGGGCAACCCCAGGTCTACCCCTTTTCGCGCCTCCTGGAGGAGTTGTTGGGCGCGTTCCCGAGCTTCGGCCAGAGTTACCTCTGGATACCGACCTAAACCTAACGGTTGTCGCTTACCTGCGCTTCTAAGGCGAAGAATCCATGATCAAGAGGGAAGGTTACCCTTGCATATCGCTGCCCTAATCTGTAATAGGGTTCCTGATGGTCCGCCCACTGCATGCCAGCCGGGCCGGGTCAGACGCTTCACCTCGAGTGCGGAGAGTTCCCTGACAATCGTCGGCATACACACCGATCATATCCGAAAAGATGAGCTTTGATGGTACGGGATGAGTTGGCTTAATTCAATGAATTTACGAGAAACCCTATTTTCATCGAACGAAAGTTATATGCTTGGGCGAGTTGAAACGAAGAATGAGCGGACCCTCTCTCCGCCAACTTTTTATTGCGGCAAGCAAGGCCTCTAATGAACACGATTCAGGTTGCTCACGTAAAGGTTCAAGGGAGCGATTTTGTTTTCGTTCCAGTGTCATCGCAGATCAAGCAGGTCGCCCCAGACGTTAAGCAAACTCTGCTGAAACAGATCCGCGATATCTGTCGAGTAGCCGGACTCGGGGGTGAGGTCGTGGTGGCTTGGCCGTCGGAGACAGGCATCAGTTATATGGCCGACAGTCGTTACCACGCCGTGCTGTCCAAGACGCTGACGATGGCGTACCTTCGCGGTAGTCTCAACAAAAAGTTCAGTTCCCCGACCATCACGGGATTACTTGCGCAATTGCTCGCTGAACCCTTTGCCAAAAACTCGCCGCCGTCGTCGGGTGGGGCGGCAGCGCTTCGGGCTCCTACTCAAGATACTGGCGGAGACGCGGCGCATCGCTCGATGCCGACAATGCATGCGGAGAGCCGTAGTTCTTCAGCGACTCGCGTCGTGACGATGCTCTTCACAGATCTTGTTGGGTCAACCAAGTTAAAACAGGAATTCGGCGATTCAGAGGCCGTGCAGCATGTGCGTGACCACCATGACATTGTGCGCAGAGTGCTGGCGAGTACAGCGACGGGGGAGGAGGTGTCGACCTCCGGTGACTCTTTTTTCATCGCTTTTGCGACTCCCTCCGAAGCTGTGACGTTTGCCCTCAACCTGCAGCATCAACTCGTCGATAAATTCTCATCCGAAGGGATCAGAATGGAGGATCGTGTTGGGATCCATGTCGGAGAGGTGTATGTCGACAACGCGAAGGTGGCCGGGAAGACTTTCGACTTCAACGGTATCCAGGTGGACACCGCGTCACGCATCATGTCACTCGCGCTGGGCAAGCAAATTTTGATGTCGCGTTTTGTTTATGAAAATGCCTTCCAAATGCTCAACGGGTACGAGTTTGAGAGTATTAATCTCGTAGCCTGGCGTAACCACGGCAGCTATGTGGTCAAAGGCGTCAAGGTGCCGATTGAGATTTTTGAGGTTGGCGAAACTGGACTAGCGCCGCTTAAACCACCACCTGACTCGGAAAAAGCCAAACGGTTGGTTTCGGCCGCTCGTTAATCGTCTCGACACGGTGTGATCATCAGATCCACCAGTTCTTTTGCCTGCTTTGCAAGTTCAGCGGGCACCCGGGTTAGTAATGTTTTACTGATCGGTGTTCGGTCCGAAACTTCATTTGTCAGTTCTTTGATCTCGGCTGCCGACATCGTCGAGATGACTCGATGGGATAAAGGAGATCGATCGATGTCGAACTCCGCAGAGGAGTCCTTTCCTATCGCGAGAATCGATTCCACCGTTCGTGCGTGAGTGATCGATCTCGGCGCGGCAGACCTCGAAGTAATTCGAGGACTGAGGTGTGCGGTTGTTATATCCGCCGTCGCGGTCTCGATTAGTGCGACTGCGAGCAGTTTGGTCTGCATCACTGCCGAGATGATAGAAAGATTTTCAGATGTAGACGAGAGGATGTGCGGGAATTGGTGCGCACTTGGCTCATCGTCAAAGCATCGAAAGACGTTCTCAGCTTGAAGCGAGCCCAAAAAACGCGTCATTTTTTGAATAATGAGTCGGTAGGTGTCGATTTTGACTGGGCGATCTCTGCGCAAGTCGGCCGAGCTCTCGCGCATCAAGTTCCATGTGTCATCTAAAAACGCGGGAAGATTCTCACTGGCGAAGCTGCCTACGTCGCGATTGGCGACGCGCACGGAGCGACGAAGGTAATCGCGACTCTGCTCATTAGAAAAGCCGATTCCATAACGTCGGTCGATGTCCTCGAGCGCGCCCAAGGTGCGTTGCGCGATACCATCTGGATCTTTGCGAAAGGGGATCGTGGCTTCGATCCCGACCGCCAGGGCGGCGATCGTCGATGGATCGACTGCGCGCTCGAGGATCCTGCAGGCGACCATCGCGCTCAAGAATTCATTCTTGCCACCGAAATCGGGCAAGAGTTGCCCCGGCTGTAGATTGAAAATTGCTTTGACGATTCCGAAGGTTTGGTCAGCTCGAGTCTGCGCGTCGTCGACGAGAGTGAAATGGACACGATCGTCTGATCGTACGAGGCCGGCCAGCCAAGGCTCCGCGGCAGCTGGCAGTCCACCGTCGACGTCAACCTGCACGATGTCGTGGCATAGGCCGATAAGGATATCGAGCACATCGTCCGAATCCGCAACCAGCAGCGCGTGGCTCAGGGTGTGATAGTGCCTCGTTTGACCTTGCATCGACGAATCGATCAGCAGTGTCAGGTTATCAATGTGCCGACGATCGATCTGTGGCGCGATACATGAGAGCGCGCGTTCAACTTGGGGTCGACAGGATGAAACACGCGGCATCGATGTTCAGACTCTCAAAAAGAGTAATGATAACGCCTGATTGGCCGTCACGATGGCGTGTTCCCTAAGATTTGAAGATAGATGTTGCGATACGCCTCCGCCGATTTCCCCCAGCTGTGATCTGTCCGCATCGCAGTCGACACCATTTGCATCCAGCGCGGGCGATCCTGATGGGTCTGCAGAACGCGATCGATCGTTGCCGTCAAGGAGGATTCGCGCTCAACAAAGCTAAATCCTGTCTCGATGGTGACCGTGTCGGCGAGACCGCCAACGGCATGCACGAGGGGTAATGTTCCGTAACGCTTCGCGTACATTTGGGTCAAACCACAAGGCTCCTGTCGCGACGGCATGATAAGCGCGTCCCCGCCAGCTATCGCAAGATGTGCAAGCGGCTCTGAAAATTCGGTGTGGATAGTCACCATTCCGCCATGCCGATTTTGGAGCTCCTTGAATCGCTCCTCAATTTGGCGATCACCGCTGCCGATTACTACGAGTTGGGCTCCGCGCGCGACGAGGTCGTCGGCGGCGTTGGCGATGAGATCAGACCCTTTTTGCCAGCCAAGTCGGCTGACGACGACGAAGATTGGAGCATCACCGCGATCGTTGAGTCCTACACGCGAGCGTAGCGTTGTCTTGCAGCGCGCCTTACCAGCGAGGTCATCGATTCCGAAGCGCGCCGGTAAATGTTCGTCGTTCCGTGGATCCCAGACGCTGTAGTTGACACCGTTCAGGATGCCGATGAGTGCGTCGCCCCGCGATCGGATCACTGAGTCGATGCCATGACCATGTTGCCCCTCGGTGACTTCGCGAGCGTAGGTTGGACTGACCGTGGTTACTTTATGCGCAAGCAAGACACCCGCTTTAAGAAAACAGAGGTCACCGAAGAACTCTAGCGGCCCGTAGGGCGCACATAACCAGTGGGGCAGATCGAGCCGATTGAAGTCAGCGGGTGGAAAGCGTCCTTGGTAGTCAATATTGTGGATCGTGAAAACGCTCTTCACGGGAGGCCAGGAATCCGCGACGTAGGCGAGGGCGAGCGCAGGGTGCCAGTCGTGCACGTGCAGAACATCGGGCCGCCAATGTGGATCGAGACCACCCTCGGCAAGTCGCGCTGCGGTCCAGCCCAGCATGGCGAACCGAATCAGGTTATCTCCCCAATCGCCGTTGTGGGGATGCGAGTAGGGGCTTCCCGGGCGTGCGTAGAGGGACGGCGCATCGATCACGTAAACGGGAGTGTTTCGCGAGGGCAGCGTTCCTAGACGTAGCTGCATGCGAGAAGTCCCGAGGAGGCCCTGAGCTTCATAAACCACACGATCATCGCGAAGGGCGGAGATGACATCTGGAAAACCCGGTATGACGAGGCGGGTATCGACGCCAATCGTGCCGAGCGCCTCGGGTAATGCCGCGGCCACATCTGCGAGGCCGCCGGTCTTGATCCACGGAAACAGCTCCGTGGCCGCATGGAGCACGGAGAGACTGCAGTCATGCGAAGTCATGTGTTGTTCGCCAAGCGATCGAGCATTTCCTGCGTGATCAGGGTGACGCCGTTAGGGCTGCGCACGAAACGCTGGTCGTCGAGTTCCGGGTCTTCGCCTACGATGAGTTCCGGTGGAATGCGACAGTCGCGATCGATAACCGCTCTTGCAACTCGAGCGCCATGTCCAACCGTGACACCAGGAAGAACTACACACAGCTCCAACCGTGCTCTCGAGTGCACACGCACGCCGGAAAACAGCACCGAACGATCGACGGTACCGGAGACAATACATCCACTTGCGACCAAAGATTCGAAGGCGATTCCGCGACGATCTTCGGAGTTGTGGACGAACTTTGCTGGAGGTAATTGCGCCTGATAAGTCCAGATCGGCCAGCGCTCGTCGTAGAGATTCAGAAGGGGTAGGGTGGTCGTCAAGTCAATGTTCGCATCCCAATACGAGTCGAGTGTCCCGACGTCGCGCCAGTAAGGTTCTGCGCCGTCTGCGCGGTTGACGGCGCTCGACTCGAATCGATGCGCGGTAACGTGTCCTTCACGAACCAGACGCGGAATAACATCACGTCCAAAATCATGCGTCGAGTTCGGATCGGCCGCGTCGCGTTCGAGCTCACTCAGAAGGAAAGCGGTATCAAATATGTAGATTCCCATCGAGACGAGACACTTTCCGAGGACGTGATCGGGTGAGTGCGGATGCTCTGGTTTTTCGACGAACCGCGTCACCCGATTACTTTGGCCGATTTCAAGCACGCCGAAATCTTTGGCTTTTTCTTTCGGAACCTCGATACACGCGATAGAGCAACCCCGGCCATGATGCACGTGATCGGCTAGAGCGATTGCATAATCCATTTTGTATACGTGATCGCCCGCCAAGATCAGCGTATAGGAGCTGCCGAAGCTACGAATGACCTCGCGATTCTGGAACACTGCGTCGGCCGTGCCTTGATACCAGACATCGCTGCCTGCGCGCTGGTTCGCCGGTAAGACTTGGACGAATTCATTGAGCTCGCTACGCAGAAACCCCCACGCCATTTGGATATGACGGATGAGGCTGTGACTCGTATATTGAGTGAGGACGGCGATACGTCTCACACCCGAGTTGACCGCATTCGACAAAGCAAAGTCGACAATGCGGAATTTGCCGCCGAAGAAGACGGCGGGTTTCGAATGGCGGGTTGTTAGGTCGAGCAGGCGGCTGCCTCGACCCCCCGCCAATACAATCGCGACAGTTCGGCGCGGAAGTTCGACGCTCGCCACAACATTGTTGTCAATGTTCACTCACTCCCTCGCGGTCCTGTTTTTATCGTGCGTGTATTGCACTCATTTCATTTCGGAGCAATTGTTAGCAAGCCACAATTGGACTCATTGTTCAATATTTTCTTGATCGACAGACCGAGGGGTCACGTAGGAAAAGTAACCGGGCGGCATACCTCGCGGAGTTCTTCGGCACCGCTGCAATTCGAGCGCACGCTCCTCTAGGTCCATGTCCAAGAACCACCGGAACAGCATGTTGTAGTCGAGCATCTCGCAGAAAAGCCGATCCGAGCGCACCGAGTAAAGGGCGATCAACAGCGAGGACTTCAGCAACCGCTCCAGCGCGATCGAAGGTCGACCCACCGTGGCGTACATCGCCTCGAACTCCGCTGCCATCGTCGCCAGCACCGCGTCAGCTTGCGCCTTCACCCGGCGCAACGGGTGATCCAACGGAATCCGTTCCTCAACCGAGAAGTAGCTGAACAAACCTTTCTGGGGATCGACATGACCGCGCATTCTTGCTTCTCCCTTGAACAACGCTCACCCTATGACGCTAAATCGAGAGTAGAGTATTGTTCAGAGAGTTTTTCAACAGGCTGTTAGTCGTCCGCAGCGCTCTTTGCTGAGACCTGCGAGAGGGGCGACGTTTTTGGGGAGAGAAGGAGTATGGTCGATTCACGGCAGACGGCTGAGCACAGCCGCTTGCTTAAAGCTCGTTCTGGCGAGGCGTGGTACCGCTGGGGACCCTATCTGAGTGAGCGCTCATGGGGCACGGTTCGCGAGGACTACAGTGCGAATGGCGCCGCTTGGAATCACCTCACGCATGACATGGCTCGAAGCAAAGCCTATCGTTGGGGTGAAGACGGGCTGGCGGGCGTGTCTGACCAGTACCAACTGCTGTGCTTTTCTTTGGCGCTGTGGAATGGCCGTGACCCGATCCTCAAGGAGCGTCCATTTGGCTTGATCCCGGCTGAGGGCAATCATGGCGAGGATTTGAAGGAGTACTATTTCTACATCGATAGCACCCCGACCCACAGTTACATGAAGTATCTCTTCAAGTACCCGCACGCGAAGTACCCGTACGAGTGGTTGGTGCGAGAGAACGGAAGCCGTAACGGTCGAGGGCCCGAGTTTGAGTTACTCGACACTGGAATCTTTGATCAAGATCGCTACTTCGACGTGTTCGTCGAGTATGCAAAAGCCGGCCCAGAAGATCTTTGTATTCGAATCGAGGTCTGTAATCGGGGTCCCGAAGACGCCGATATTCATTTGATACCCCAGTTGTGGTTCCGAAATATCTGGGGCTGGGGTGAGACGCGTAAGCGCCCACCGAATATTAAATTAGGGGCAAAACGCGGCAAACAGATACGTATGGTCGCCGACGATTTGGGAGCCGACGGGTTAACCAATCTGCCCTTCAAATATTCGCTCGGCAAACGCTATTTTTGCGCTGAGGGTGAAGGGGATACGCTCTTTACTGATAACGAAACGAACGTTGAACGGCTGTATGGAGTCAAGCCTGAGAGCGGGCGCCGGTTCTACAAGGATGCGTTCCATCGTCACATCGTCAACGGTGAGGTCGGCGCGATCAACGCCGATCAGGAAGGCACCAAGGCGGGAATCCATTACCAACGCACGGTACCGGCAAGGGGTTCCGTCGTGCTGCATTTCCGCTTGTCAGATGACGGCAAGGCGTCGCTCGAGGAGGCTTCGGCGGTAGTCGGTAAAGCGCGGCGCGAGGCCGACGAGTTCTACAAAACCATCCATCCGAAGGGTGCTACAGAGGACGAGTGCCGAATTCAGCGACAAGCGTTCGCCGGCATGATGTGGTCGAAGCAAAATTACATTTTTGACGTTGACCTTTGGTTGAAGGGTGACAACCCAAAGCTCGCACCGCCTCAGTCGCGAATCGACATCCGTAACAGGCATTGGCGCCATCTCAATTCAATGCGCGTTCTGTCGATGCCAGACAAATGGGAGTACCCGTGGTTTGCGGCATGGGATCTCGCATTCCATACCGTCGCCATTGCAATCATCGATGCCGAGTTCGCCAAACAGCAGTTGTGGCTGATGTTGTTTGAACAGTTTCAGCATCCCAACGGACAGATTCCTGCCTACGAGTGGGAGTTTTCCGACCTTAATCCACCCGTGCATCCCTGGGCGGTCTGGCGCGTGTACAACATGGATCGCGTTCGCTCCGGGGTGGCCGATAGGGCGTTCCTTGAGCGCTGCTTCCATAAGTTGCTCATCAACTTTGCTTGGTGGATCAACAAGGTCGACAGCCGCGGCAATAACGTGTTCGAAGGCGGATTCCTCGGGCTCGACAATATCACATTGTTCGATCGTTCGGAAAAGCTGCCCGGCGATGCGGTGCTTGAGCAGTCGGATGCGACCGGCTGGATGGGACTGTTCTGTCTCAATATGATGCGTATCGCGCTCGAACTTGCCAAGGAAAATCAGACCTACGAGAGCTTAGCGACCAAGTTCTTCCAGCATTACGTCTACATCGGCGCTGCGATGAAGCGTCAGGGCGGGCGCGATCATGATCTTTGGGACGAGACAGACGGCTTCTTCTATGACGTGTTGCGTTATCCCGATGGGCACTACGAGAAGATTCGGGTTCGCTCCATGGTTGGACTCATCCCGTTATATGCAGTTGAGCGCTTGGAAACGGAGTGGCTCAAGCAGTTCCCAGAGTTCACGTCCAATCTCAACTGGTTCGTGAACAATCGATCTGAGATCGTGGACCGATGCATTTCGAAGATCGTTAACCCAGAGGGGGAAACCCTCGCGATGACGATCGTCGATCGTGCGCAACTTGAGCGGATGCTGCAGTGGTTATGCGATTCGGACGAGTTTCTGTCCGACTACGGCTTACGCAGCCTCTCAAGAGTCCACCTTGAACAGCCCTTTAGTCTTGGCGGAAATCAGGTCGGGTACGAGCCGGGCGAGGCTGACTGCAAGATCAAAGGTGGCAACTCGAACTGGCGAGGACCGATTTGGTTCCCAACGGCATTTCTCATGATTGAATCTTTGCGCAAGCTCGCCAAGGCGCACGGAAAAGACTTAACCGTCAAGGACAAAAAAGGGAAGACCTGGACCATCGATGACATAGCGCGCGCGCATGCGAATCGACTGATCGCGGTGTTTGCGTGTGATGCGAATGGTCGACGTCCAGAGTACGGAAACATCGAGAAGTTCCAGAACGATCCGCATTGGCGCGACTACCTTACGTTCCATGAGTACTTCCATGGCGATACGGGTGTCGGGCTTGGTGCATCCCATCAAACGGGGTGGACCGGGTTGGTCGCGTCGTTGATCGACGAGTGGCGTTCACACTGATTCAAGTCGTAATGTCTTCAGGAGCAAATTTCATGTCTTACAAACCGCTCAAGGGTCAAAAGGCGCTGGTTACCGGCGCAAGTTCAGGCATCGGCGCGGGCGTGGCGATCGCCCTAGGTCAAGCCGGTGCTGACGTGGTGGTCAACTACGTTGGCAATGTGGCTGGTACCGTGCCTGTTATCGAGGCCATTAAGGCAGCCGGCGGTCGCGCCATCGCGGTACAGGCAGACGTTTCGGATGAAGCTCAAGTCGAGGCGATGTTCGACAAAATGATGGGCGAGTGGGGCGCTATCGACATTCTCGTGAATAACGCGGGTTTGCAGCAGGACGCGCCGTTCCATGAAATGACCTTGGCTCAATGGAATAAAGTCATCAATGTGAATTTGACCGGAATGTTTCTCTGCAGCCGCCGCGCCGTCCGAGAAATGATGAAGCGTGGCGTTCAGTCCGGAGTCTCGGCTGCTGCCGGTAAAGTGATCTGCATGTCCTCGGTACACGAGGTCATCCCTTGGGCGGGTCACGTCAATTACGCGGCCTCCAAGGGTGGCGTCAAACTTTTCATGCAAAGTCTCTCGCAGGAAGTCGCGCCGCTCAAAATACGGGTGAATTCTATTGGTCCCGGTGCGATCGCCACTCCAATCAATCGCCCTGCCTGGGAGACGCCCGAGGCCCTCGCCAAGTTGCTCGAGCTTATCCCTTATGGCCGAGTCGGACAGCCCAGCGATATCGGCAAAGCGGCGGTTTGGCTGGCATCGGATGATTCCGATTACGTGAATGGTCAAACCATTTTCGTCTGCGGTGGAATGACTCTTTATCCGGAGTTCGCGGACGGCGGGTGAGGTCATGACCAAGGTTGTCATTGCCGTCGTCGGTTCGGGTCCGGGCGGCTTGAGCGCTGCGGCCCGCGCTGCGGGGATCGGCGTGTCGCACGTGCTGCTCGAGCAAACCGCTGCTCATGCCAACACGATCCAGCGATATCAGAAAGGCAAGCACGTGATGGCCGAGCCGAATGTGCTGCCGCTGCGTAGTCCACTCGCCTTCGCTGCCGGCACTCGAGAAAAAATTCTCGATGAGTGGGCCCGTGGTCTTGCCGCGCAGAACGTTAACGTTCGTTACGGCGCTGAGGTTGTAGCGATCTCCGGGGAGAAAGGGGACTTCCATCTCAAGCTGCAAGATGGCAGTGAAGTTCTCGCCGAGAACGTCATCCTTGGCATTGGATTGCAAGGTAATCCTAGGCGTCTCGGAGTTCCCGGGGAATCTTTGCCATGCGTGCAGTACACGCTGGATGACCCGGAGGAGTATCAGGGCGAGACGATCGTCGTCGTCGGTGCGGGTGATGCGGCAATCGAGAACGCGGTGGCTCTCTCGAAACAGAACACGGTGTATCTGATAAACCGGGCGGGGGAGTTCGCACGTTGCAAGGACGGCAACTTGACGCTCATCCTGAAAACAATCGAGGCGGGAAAGGTCAACTGCCTCTATTCGACGCAGTGCAGCTCGCTCGTCGAGACGCCGGAGGGTGCTAAACCGTACGAGTTGTCGTTGACGACTGCTAATGGACAGATGCAGTTGCCCTGCGATCGAATCATCGCTCGTCTCGGTGCTATTCCGCCGCGTAAGTTTGTCGAGTCCTGCAGAATCAAATTTCCCTCAAGCGATCCGACCTCACTGCCTTTGCTGTCGGCCAATTACGAATCCAATGTCGCCGGGCTGTACGTCATCGGTGCTCTTGGTGGATATCCGCTCATCAAGCAGGCGATGAATCAAGGCTACGAGGTGGTTGAGTACATTCGTGGCACGCCCGTCACTCCAGCTGACGAACCCTTGCTTCAGTCGAAGCTCGCGGGAATTCTCGGGCATCTTTCAGTCACCGCGACGCTGCAGAGTATGCAAGCGCGGATACCGATTTTTGCGGAGGTAAATCCGCTGATGTTTCGCGAGCTGATGCTCGGCAGCAGCGTTCATGTTCCGAAGGCAGGCGAGGTGGTGTTTAAAAGAAACGATTACACCAACTCGTTCTACACAATATTCAGCGGCAGCGTCGAAATACAAGTCGACGAAAATGATCCTGCTAAGCGCGTGGTGCTTTCGACTGGGCAATTCTTCGGTGAAATGGGGTTGCTTTCGGGTCGTCGACGTACCGCTACAGCGCTTGCTGGGCGAGACTGTGTACTGATCGAGACGCCACGCCGCGACGTATTGAAGTTATTGAGTTCAGTCGACGCTGCCAAAGCCGTCGTCGACCATACCTTTATAGTACGCGCGATTCAGAGTGGATTTGCGCCGCAAGCGGCCACCGATGAGTTACTGCCAATTGCTGCCAACTCGAAGCTCAACCGCTTTCGGGCGGGGCAAGTTTTGTTTACAGAGGGTGATGAGGCTGATTCGTTACACCTCATTCGAAGTGGCTCTGTATCGGTGTTGCGATCGATTGGTGGAAGAGAGGTGGTGACCTCGTACGTAGCCGCCGGCAACTATGTCGGCGAAATGGGGCTGCTCGGTAACACGCAGCGTAGTGCGACGGTGCGAGCGACGGTAGCCACCGAGACCATCAGTCTCAATGCTGCGACGTTCGGCGAACTGCTCCAGAAAAACCCTCGCTTGCGACAAGAGCTGGAAGAGACCGTTCGACAGCGCGTGGCAAGCAATACTCATCTGCAGGGGCAGGACCACGCAGGCGAATTGATTTCGTTTCTTCTGAAGCAAGGGCTGGGTGAGGCCACCGACGTATTGCTGATTGATGAAACCCTATGTGTCGGATGCGATAACTGTGAGCGCGCTTGTGCGGCCACTCATGGCGGCACCTCTCGCCTTGATCGCGCAGCCGGTCCGACGTTTGCCAACGTTCATGTGCCGACGTCTTGTCGCCACTGCGAAGATCCGCATTGCATGAAGGACTGCCCGCCAGATGCGATTCGCCGCTCACCGAATGGTGAGGTATTTGTCGGCGATAATTGCATAGGCTGTGGAAACTGCGAGCGTAATTGCCCTTATGGCGTGATTCACATGTCGGGACCGCCGCCCGAGCAGCCCTCGCTGATGTCTTGGCTGATGTTCGGCGGGAGCAAAGAGAGCGTTTATAGCAAGTTGCAGGGGCTCGGTCGCTCGCATCATCATGAGCCTGCCGCGATCGACGCGCCGAAGGCCGTCAAGAAAGCTGTCAAGTGCGACATGTGCAAGGGTCAGGATGGTGGACCCGCATGCGTTCGCGCGTGTCCGACGGGTGCGGCACTACGTGTCAACCCGGAGGAGTTTGTGACATTCGTGAAGCAGGAGGCTTCGCGTTTCTAAGCATGTACGAGTCACTGCTTAATCATGCGAATCGACGTTATCTCCGAGTGTCCCTGTGGCTCTGCGGTATCTCCGTCGCGCTGTATGTCTGGCACGACCCTCTATCACCACCCAACGGTGGCACTTGGCTCGGATACACACTCGGTGGCATCGGTGCCGCGCTCATCTTGTGGTTGACCGCACTGGGAATTAGAAAGCGGTCGTATTCATCGGCGATGGGCACCCTGCGGGGTTGGACCAGCGCACACGTTTATCTCGGTCTCTCGCTTCTGTTGATCTCAACATTGCACAGCGGATTCCAGTTCGGTTGGAATCTGCACACGCTTTGTTATGCACTGATGGTCATCGTGATCGCCAGCGGAATCGTCGGGGTGGTGGCCTACCAGCGTTACCCCCAGCTGATGTCGGCAAATCGCGCCGGTAGCAAGCCTGATCGTCTGCTCGAGGAAATTCAGGACATCGACCAGCGCGCGTTGCGTATCGCACGCGGCATGCCACGGCGATTCGCTGATCTCTTGCGTGCCAATCGTGACGGCACCGCGCTCGGTGGTAGTACGCGTAACATCCTGGCCGGCCGGGATAGTTCGGTGTTGATGGTTCCCTCGAATAAAGGAGCCGTTAGCTCGCCAAATAGCGGACAGTCTGCAGCTCTGACTTGGCTCGGGGACGAGCTTGCACGCAGTACGGATGGTGAGCTCAGTCGACGCATTGGTGATCTGCTGAGCCTATTGGCTGAGCGGAGAAATTTACTGCGTCGGCTGTGTAGAGATGCGCAGATTAGAGGTTGGCTCGATATCTGGCTGTACATACATGTGCCTGTAACCTTGGCTTTGCTCGGAACACTCGTCGCGCACGTCGTGAGTGTGTTCCTCTACTGGTAATCCGATGCGGATCTTAATTCGTTCTCTTGAGACGGAAAAAGCGGGTGCCCTGCGTACGCAGGAGAGGGCGCTCGAGAGCGATTCGCTATCCATCGGGCGAGCCACTGATCAGAACATCCAGATCAACGATCCGCGAATCGACTTACAGCATGCACGTCTGAGTCGATCTGGGAGCGAGCTGCAACTCACGTGTACGCCCCCTGCACAGGTCGAGATCAACGGGCGGTTGCAACGTAGCGCCATATTGAAAGTTGGTGACGAAATTTCGCTCGGTCCGTCGCTGATCAAAGTTGTCGAAAATCCCGTCGGCTATGACGTGACCCTGACAATCGAGCGAGATGTCCGCGAAAGTGTTGCTGTCGAGGACGGACCGCTTCCAAAGTTTTCGATGTCTCTCGCCGAAGTGGGTTGGCGAAAGCGTCCATGGGCATGGGCGGGGATCAGTGTCTCCCTCGTGCTCGGGCTCGTTTTGCCCTGGCTCATGGTGGGTCGCGGCGATGCGTCCATCGAATGGTTACGACAGAGTGTTTTACCGAGCGATATGCAGTGGACTTCCGGGGCGTTGCATTCTGCGCACGGTAACCTCGAGGTTGCCTGCGAGGCCTGTCATGAGCAACCGTTCCGCCGAGTTCGCAATGAGCAATGCCTAGATTGTCACGCGAATACCCTTCATCAGCACGTGCCTGCGGATCATCCTGCTGCGGCAAATATGACCGCCGATCGTTGCACGACCTGTCACGTCGAGCATGATGAACCGTCGAATCTTATCCAGCTCGACACGCGAATTTGCTCTGATTGCCATGCTGAACCCCAGAGTCATGGCGCTCGACCAAAAGCGCTGCCGGTGACGGATTTCGTTTCTCAGCATCCGGATTTTCAGATCAGTTTGCTGACGGCGCCGGATTGGAAAGTGACGCGGGCCCGCCTAGGCGAATCAGAAATCGTTGAAAAATCGAATCTTGAATTTACCCATGCTGCTCACCTCAATCCGAAAGGTATCAAGGCTCCGCAGGGCGAAGTTGTCATGGAGTGTGCCGATTGCCACACGCCGACAGAGAGTGGTACGAGCTTCAAGCCAATTGAGATGGAGCAGCATTGCGGCTCATGCCACACGTTGGGTTTCGATCCAGCGGAGCCGAAGCGTACGGTGCCGCATGGCGAGCCGGCACTTGTCATACAGACGCTGATCGATCATTACAGTCGGCGTTTTCTCGGCGGTTATAGCGATGCTGTCGCGGCCGCCGATGGCGTGACGCCGCCCGGCGCATCTCTCAGCGCGGCAGCCCGCGCTCGCGTGCTCGGAAGTGCCACACAGCGCGCGAATCAGGTGGCGGCGGATATCTTCGAGCGTCGGATGTGCGCGGATTGCCATACCGTCACTCGCGAAGGTACGCCCACAGAACCTCTGTGGAGCGTCGCGCCCGTCAAGTTGACGCAAACGTTCATGCCCAAAGCGCGATTTGATCATGCCGCGCACGCGACGGGAGAGGCTACGTGCGAAACCTGTCACGCCGCGGCGGATGCGAAAGTCGCCAGTGACGTTTTGATGCCGCAGATCAAAGTATGTCGTGACTGCCATGGCGGTGAGACCGGCACCGAGGGTGGACAGGCTCGTATCGCAAGCCCTTGCGCGTCGTGCCACGTTTATCACGATAAGCAAGAGCCGCTGTGGATCCCCGTCATGAAGAAGGTGATTCGAGAGGCAGCGGTAAGCCAATGAGACGCTTGGGGTTGATGGCACTCTGCGCCGCATTGGTCGCATCGTGTGGCGGTGGTGGCTCGGAGACGCCGAGCTCTGGAGCGAGTGGCAGCGCTGTTTCACCCTCCAGTACGGCTTCCTGTGACGGTAGCTGCGCGGACGCCAACTCTTTCCTGACCGTCAGTGATGTTGAATCCGTGATCGCACGAGGTGTTGCCGAGGCGCAGGCGAGGGGTGTCAAGGCAACCATTGCTGTGGTCGATCGGGTCGGTAATGTGCTTGCGGTGTTCCGCATGTCTGGCGCGCTCGCTGACGTCACGATGCGTACCAGTGACGTTTCGGCGTCCGCGCTGAGCGGAGGCCTTGAAAACGTCGAAGTGATTCCGGCGACGGCGGCTGCGATTGCGAAGGCCGTCACGGGCGCCTATCTCTCGAGTGAAGGTAATGCCTTCAGCACTCGAACCGCCAGTCAAATCATCCAATCGCATTTTAATCCTGGTGAACTGCTGACCCCGGGCGGTCCGTTGTTTGGTGTCCAGTTCAGTCAGCTGCCGTGCTCGGATGTTGCGGCGCGTTTCACGCCTGCTGAGGCTGATATCGGTCCGAAGCGATCGCCTCTCGGACTTGCGGGCGACCCGGGCGGATTCCCTCTCTATCGATCAGGTACGCCGGTCGGTGGAGTAGGGGTAGTCATCGATCCTGTTTATGGCATTGATCGTGACGTCCTTGATGTCGATAACGATGTCGACGAGGCGGTGGCCTTTGCCGCCACGGGCTCGCAGGCTGCGCCGGAGGATCGTCGCGCAGATCGGATTACTGCCGATGGCAAGACCTTAAGGTTCAGCGATTTTCGCGTCGAGGACCTGCGCTCCAGAATCGACTCGCCACCGGCGTTCGCCTCGCTTCTTGGTAGCGTTGGGCAGCTCGTTGCGGTGCCTGGCTACAACGTTGCAGCGATCAGAGCGGGAACGGCTTTTGGACAGTCACGCTCCGGTATTCGGGCCGATAGTCAGGACTACGCCAATCTTGATGCATTCGTTCTGGTTGATGCGGCGGACAACGAGCGTTTTCGTCCGCGCGCGGGCACTGACGGTGCTGCGGCGCTGACATCCGCCGAGGTGCGATCAATCCTCTCGAGTGCCTTGCGAGTTGCGAATCGAAGTCGAGCGCAGATACGACGCCCGCTCGATACACCGGCGCGTGTCTCGATCACCGTGGTTGATTCGCAGGGCGAAATTTTGGGGCTCGTGCGAACTCGCGACGCGCCCGTGTTCGGTATCGATGTGTCAGTACAGAAGGCGCGCGGCGCAGCGTTTTTGTCTTCGCGTACATCGGTAGAGAGTCTGAATGCGCTTCCTCCGGCCGTCTATCTCGATCGCGTCTTGGTGCGTTTGCGAGAAGAGTCGCCGGCGCAGTATGTCACCTCCATGCGTATCTTCCTTGGCTTGCCAAATGCCTTGGCGGATGGGATGACTGCATTTTCCGCTCGCGCGATTGGCAATCTCGCACGCCCGAATTACCCGGACGGTGTTGATGGCAACCCATTTGGTCCGCTCTCTCGAGCGCCGGGACAGTGGAGCCCGCTCAATACGGGATTACAACTGGATCTCGTTCATAACGCTGTCATTCAGCACGTCGCATTCGTTCGAGGTTTGACGCCGGATACCCCACGTAATTGCAGCGGAGTGGGCGGTTTCGATCGCGGCTTTGTCGTAAATGGTGCCGTTCGAGGTCTAGCCAATGGCATACAAATTTTTCCTGGTGCTGTACCGATCTATCGCGGTGAACAGCTGATCGGTGCGATCGGGGTTTCTGGGGACGGTATCGATCAGGATGACATGGTCGCTTTCCTTGGCGTCGCGCGTGCCGGTTTGTCCGGTAACCCGCCTCAGCATGCGCCCTCGAATCGTCGAGCTGATCAATTGGTTCCTAGTGGTGCTCGCCTGCGCTACTTAAGCTGTCCGCAAGCGCCGTTCCTGGACTCCAACGAACAGGAGCCCTGCAGTGGTCTTTGATCGAACATGGTTACCCGCGCTGCTCGGATGGGTCCTTGCGGGATCCGCTCTCGCGAACGAGGCATGTCCGCCTTCGCAGCCGACCGAGTCGGGTCGTCGTAGTCCTACGATCCCAGTTATCCCGTATGAGCCGGAACCTTGTGATCCAACGCGAATTTCCCCAGCTCCGATAGAAGAGATGGGATCTCTACAAGGGTTCCCGGATCGATGGCGTATCGTTGAGGCGATTGGCATCAAAGAAAACTTGCTCGATCCCTACAATGGCTTCAATCGCTTGAAGGGCGATCGACCCATGTTCGGAGAAGACTGGTACTTGGCTTTCATCGGGATTTCCGATTCAGTCTTTGAACCGCGTTCGTTTCCTCTGCCGGTCGGTGGTCCCGTTACGGCCAGACCGGGATCTCTGAATACGTTTGGCAGTCCGAAGACGGAGATCTTGGCGCAGACCTTCATTCTTGAGACCGTGCTCTACCAGGGCAACACAACGTTCAAACCGCCCGATTGGGAGTTCCGATTCACGCCAGCATTTAACGTGACGCGAGTCTCTGCTGACGAGCGTGGCTTGCTGCGTGCGCCCGCAGATGCGTCCAAGGTTCGCTACGACTCGGCGTTTGGCTTGCAGGCCGCGTTCGTCGATCGCCATTTGCGAAATGTGTCGCCCAACTACGACTTCGACAGTCTCCGTGTCGGGATACAGCCCTTCACCTCCGACTTCCGTGGCTTTTTGCTCAATGATGCGATGTTTGGTGCGCGTCTATTTGGTATCCGATCAAGCAATCGTCATCAATACAACCTTGCGTGGTTCCGTCGCCTCGACAAAGACACAAATAGCGGTCTGAATGATGTGTTCTCTCGAGGTCTCGCATCGTTTCGAGACGATGATGTCTTCGTCGCCAACCTTTATGTACAAGACTGGCCGACTCTAGGATTTTTCACCCAAGGCACGGTGATCCATAACCGCAATCGCGAAGGCGGGCAAATTCAGTACGATGACAACGGCATCATTCAGCGACCTGTATCGCTCGGTGTCGAGCGATCGGGTGATTACGATGTCACTTATCTCGGTGTCTCCGGTGACGGTCATATCGCCGGAGTTAACCTCACGACTTCCGCGTACTACGCGACTGGAGATGCCGAGCGCGGCACCTTCATCGATCGCCCGCAAAAGATTCGAGCAGGATTTCTGGCAGCCGAGATCTCAAAGGATTTCTCGTGGATCCGCGCTCGCGCTTCGCTCGCGTGGGGATCTGCGGATTCAGATCCGTTTGATGATCGAGGCGAGGGATTTGACGCGATATTCGAAAATCCTCTCTTTGCTGGTGCGGATACCAGCTTTTGGATACGTGAGCCCGTTCCGCTGATTGGTGGTGGACGTGTGACATTGACCGGGCGTAACGGGTTGCTAAACTCGCTGAGATCTTCTAAGGAGTTTGGCCAGTCGAATTTCGCGAATCCGGGGCTGAGGCTTATTGGTGTTGGAGCTGACTTTGATCTGACGCCAACCTTGCGGGTGAGCACCAACGTCAACTGGTTACAATTCGTCGATACGGCAACCTTACGGGTTGCGCGTGCGCAAGGGGATATCGCCAAGGACATTGGTCTAGATGCCTCGATCGCGGTGATTTGGCGACCGACGGCCATTCAAAACGTCGTGGGTCGATTATCCGTCGCCACTTTGGTGCCGGGGGACGGTTATCGCGACCTCTTTGAAGACGACATCGCTTACGCCGTTCTTGGCAATCTCGTACTTACTTACTGATTATCGAACCCATGAAAAAGCTCGTCGCGTCAATCTTCACGTTATCCGGACTGATGCTTTTGCCGGGCTCGGTCGATTTCGCGACCTCGGCGGAAGGTCTCAAGGCAGTCGAGCGGTTTTACGTGGTCTCACCGCCTGCACCTGCGAAGCAGACTTTGGAGGAGGCGGCTGCGAAGAGTGTGGGGTGTAACGACTGCCACACTAAGACCGATCAGCCGACCATGCATGCCAATCCGGGTGTCGTACTCGGTTGCACGGATTGTCACGGCGGTTCGGCCAATGTGCGTTGGATTGGCCCGGATGATCGCGACACGCAACGGAACAACCGAAAGTACGCCGAGGTACGCGATACGGCTCATGTGTTGCCTAAGCATCCGTCTGCGTGGGATCACCCATCGAGTGCCAACCCAGAGCGTGCCTACGCCTTGTTGAACAAAGAGGCGAACGAGTTCATCCGGTTCGTCAATCCTGGCGACTACCGCGCCGCCGATGCAGCGTGTGGCGCGTGTCACGCCCGCACCATCGAAGATGCCAAGCGTAGTTTGATGGCGACCGCCACGATGTTCTGGGGCGGAGCGGCCTATAACAATGGCTTACTTCCTTTCAAGAACTACATTCTCGGTGAGAGCTACACCAAAGAGGGTGTCGCGGCGATCCTCGAAGGGGCGAAGACAACGGCTGAGCAACGCGAGAAGCATGAGCTCGTCGAACGAATCTACCCGTTGCCGCGTTGGGAGAACCTGCCGCCCGCCGATATCTTCCGCGCCTTCGAGCGCGGTGGACGCAACATCACCAACCTATTCCCCGAAACGGGTATCCCTAATTCTTTGGGTCAAATACAGCGTCTCGAAGAGCCGGGTCGCCCTGACTTCAAGCAGTCAAATCGCGGTCCCGGCACCGGTGGTCGGATTGCGGTACCGGTGCTCAATATCCACAAAACCCGCTTGAACGATCCGTTGATGTGGTTCATGGGTACTAACGATAACCCTGGCGATTTCCGATCATCGGGTTGTACGAGCTGTCATGTGGTGTACGCGAACGATCGCGATCCAAGACACTCGGGTCCTTACGCGCAATTTGGGCACGACGGAAAATCGCAGACTGTAGATCCTACGATTCCGAAAGATCGCAGCGGGCATCCGTTAGCTCACTCATTTACGCGGTCGATCCCAACGAGCCAGTGCATGATTTGTCACATGCACCAGCCAAACATGTTTATCAACTCGTTCCTCGGCTACACGATGTGGGATTACGAGTCAGATGCTCCCCACATGTGGCCGGAGGAGCAGCAATTCCCGGCGCCGGAGAAAATCCGACAGGTACTCGATCGTAATCCGGAGGGCGCTGCGCCGCGTGGGAAGTGGGGGGATCTTGAGTTTCTCAAGACTGTCAGCGAACTCAATCCGAAGTTGAAGGATACCCAGTTCGCGGACTATCACGGGCACGGGTGGAATTTCCGGGCGATTCACAAGCGTGACCGCGAAGGCAATCTGCTCGATGCCGACGGCAACATCATCGCTAACGACGACCCGCAGAAGTGGGAGAAGACGGTGCAGATGTCTTCGATTCACGTGGATGTCGGAATGCACTGCGTTGACTGTCACTTCGCGCAGGATTCGCATGGTAATGGCTATCTGCACGGCTCTGTTGCCGCAGCCGTCGAGATTGACTGTAAGGACTGTCACGGTACGACAGCGGCTGTTGCCAATCTAAGAACATCCGGACCCGCAGCGCCGAAGTCTGGAACTAATCTGGGTCTTATTCGTAACCCTGATGGCAAGCTTCGCTTCGAGTGGCGTGGGAATACGCTGATTCAAAGATCAGCGGTGACGGCCGGTCTCGAGTGGGAGGTGTCGCAGGTTAAGGACACGGTGACGCCTGGTAACGCGCACTACAACGCGAAGGCTGCGCGGGCCAAGACGATGGAGAAGGATTCCAAAAAGCAAAACTTCGGACCGGATATTCCGTGGGAGATGCTTGCGCACAACGACGATAAAATGGAGTGCTACACCTGTCACACGCCATGGACGACAAGTTGCGGCGGTTGCCATTTGCCGATCGAGGCGAATGCGAAGACGGAGCGCCATCGTTACGAGGGCGGTGAGACACGTAATTTTGCGACCTACAATCCACAGGTCTTGCGTGAAGACATTTTCATGCTTGGTTGGCGCGGGGCGAGTGAAGGAGGAAAGATGGCGCCGGTACGCTCGTCGTCGGCCCTCGTATTGTCTTCGACCAACTCCAACCGCGAGCGTATTTACATCCAGCAGCCGCCGATCGCCGCGTCGGGCTATAGCTCGCAGGCAATGAATCCGCACTATCCGCACACCGAGCGCAAAACGGAAACGAAGACCTGCAGTGACTGTCATCTCGCTAAAGAGGGAGATAACAACGCGATCATCGCGCAGACACTGGGATTCGGTACCCAATTCATCAATTTTAATGGTCTCAACGCTTGGGTCGGCACGGAGAAGGGCGTCGCTGCAATCGAGGTGACGGAGTGGGACGAGCCGCAAGCCGTCATCGGTAGTTACCTTCATCGCTACACCTATCCCAAGTGGTACGCCGATCATCTCGGGCGGGACCGCGAGTTACAGCGCACCAGCGCGTTGAGCGGCGGACTTGCCGGCTGCGTGCAATTGCGAGGCGAATATGTTTTCTCTGCCGAGGGAAAACGCGGTATGCGTGTGTTGGATGCAGCGAGCATCGCCAATAAAGGCATCAGCCAGAAGTTGATCAGTGCACCGTTCTCGCCTCTTGGACACAACACCCAGGTACGCACGACCAATGCCACGTGCGTTGCGTTAGCGACCACTCAACCTGTGCACCCGCCGCGCAATGAGGGCGATCTCATGCGTAAGGCAAATCTGGAGCAGCCTTTCCTGCCGATCTATAGCTTCGCCGTAATTACCGACTCGGTTGAAGGGCTTGTGCTGGTTGATATCAACACGTTGGCCGATGGTGAGTTCAGGAATAATTTCCTGCGGCGCTTCTTGACATGGAATCCGAGCGGGAAGCTGACCGGCGCTCGACATTTGACCATTGCCGGGAATCTGGCTTACGTCGTCACGGACAAGTCGGTTGTCATTACAGACTTGTCTACTCCGAGTCTGCCAAAGATTGTTTCGGAGATCCCTTTCGACTCGCCGCGTGCCGTTGCCCTTCAGTTCCGTTATCTCTTTGTGACGACGGCGCGAGGATTCGAGGTGGTCGACATTACGACGCCGTCGCGCCCGCGCAAGCTGTCATACGCGACGGTACCGCTGAATAGTGCAGGGGGTTTCACCGTCGCAAGGACCTACGCTTACGTCGCCAATGGGCGTGAAGGCCTGGCCATCATCGACGTAAAGAGACCGCATGCTGCGCGCTTGTTCCGGAAATGGAGCGCCGACGGGAATCTTGTCGACTCCCGGGACGTGATGATTGCGTCGACCAATGCTTCTCTTTTTGCCTACGTGGCGGACGGTAAGGGTGGATTGAAAGTCGTGCAGCTGACGAGTCCCTCTTCGCAGCCAAATTTCTACGGGTTCAGTCCGGAGCCGCGACCGGAGTTGATCGCCCATAAGGCGACAAGATCGGCTGCGCTGAGTCTGTCCCGGCCATTGGAGCGCGATCGGGCGGTGGACGAAAGCGGCGGTCAAGTCGCCGTGTTTGGTCGCCGGGGTTCGCGTCCGTTCAACCTACAGGAGATGCAGCGAATGTATCTCAATAAGGATGGCGAACCCTGGTACGTCGAGGACAACCCAGCCGTGCAGCAGGCTCAGAGGAATTTAAGATGAGTTTTAAGACTATCCATTTGAAGTGGGCAGCCTTGGGTCTTGCTGTGGTGTCCGCGATCGGCGCGGTGGCAGATGAGGCCAAGCGTCGTCATGAGGGCGTTGCCACCTGCGCCTCATCGCTGTGTCACGGTTCGAGCCAACCACTCAAGGCTTATGAGAGCGTCCTCCAGAACGAATATACGACTTGGTCGCAATTCGATCCGCATTCCAACGCATACAAGGTATTATTCAATAAACAGTCTCAAGAAATTGCTCGTCGAATGGGTATTGGCCCTGCACATGAAGCGCCGGCGTGTCTTGTCTGTCATTCGGATGCCATACCTGCCGCGCAGCGAGGCGTTAAATTCCAACTGGATGACGGGGTGGGATGCGAGAGTTGTCACGGCGGGTCAGAAAAGTGGCTGTCGACCCACTATCAGGTGCCGAAGATTTCGCGAAGTGAGAATCTGGCCCGAGGGCTCGTCGCACTAGAGAATCCAGATACGCTCGCGGTGACCTGCCTCGCGTGTCATGTCGGCGACAAGGATCGCTATGCGAATCATCGAATGATGGCTGCCGGACACCCGCGAATTGTCTTTGAGCTCGATACTTATCTTGAACTTTGGCGCACCAGTGGTGGGCGGGAGCATTATCGAAAGAGTGCTCAGACGGCGCATGCTGCCCTATGGGCCAAGGGACTAATCGAATCCTCGCGTCGGCAACTTGACCTGATCGACCGTCACGGCGCCGGACGACTTGGTCCCATTCCGGATTTCGGCATCTACGCCTGTCATTCCTGCCATCGAGATCTTCGACTGTCCGCGTTCGGGGGTTCGAGCTATTCGCTTGGCGGGCCGGGCGACCTTCGATGGCAGGACGCTCATCTGCTCGTCCTTCAACAGGTATCTCAAGCTCTTCGGTTGGAGTCTTCGAGGCCGCTTCATCGAGCGATCATTGGATTACAGCGTTCGGCGAATGGTGATATGGCCTCGTTAAAGAAGGCCCTTGCGACCACTCGTGACGCGCTGCTTGTGACGGAGAGAGAGCTGAAAGGGCGCAGTTGGAGTGCCGCTGAGATGAACGCTGTTGTCCAAGCGCTCATCGACGCGTCTCGACGGGGTGGATTCCCCGATCCGGCAGCCGCCGAGCAAGCGGCGATGGGTCTCGTTGTAATGCTTGCAGGCTTGCAGCTCGATCGTGGTAAGCGTGCGGAGATCGACCGGCTATTCGATGATTTGCGTGATGACAACGCCTTCGATCAAAGGCGATTCGTTAAGTGGATGTCTGTGCTCGGTGCACGCTGATCTTTGATGTGCTCGAGCTGGTATGAGCCTTTGCAGCTCGGTCCCCACATCGATTCGAAGGGTAACGCGAGAGTTCGAGTATTCCAGCCGGGCGCGTTGACTCTCGAGCTCGTGCAGCCTGAGAACAATCGTGTTATCGCTCGTTTCGAGCGGCTCCATCCTGATGGGCTCTATGAGGCGTCGACCAAAACCTTGATCGTCGACTACCGCTTGCGTGCGCGTTGGGAGTCGGGTGGTGAATCGGTGTTCGACGACCCATATCGACATCCGAGTTTATTAGAGCCGCGTGAGCTGACGGAGTTCGCTGCCGGGAAGCACATCCGCCCTCAACGTTTACTTGGCGCCGAGCCTTGCAGTTCACTCGGCGTGAAAGGAGTGCGTTTTGCTGTCTGGGCGCCGCGGGCGGGTGCCGTCAGCGTCGTGGGTGACTTTAATTTTTGGAATGAGCGTCAGCATCCGATGCGACTGCACGAGGAAAGCGGGATTTGGGAGCTTTTCATCCCTGGTGTAGCCGAGGGCGCTCTATACAAGTTCGCCATCCGCGATGCGGCGGGCGCCACGATTGCTCAAAAAGCAGATCCATTTGCTCGTAGATCCGAAGCTTATCCCGGAACTGCGAGCGTCGTATCACGATTGACAGAGCGAGTCGCACGGCCCGCAGCTCGTGCCGATGCCAACGCAACCCGTGCTCCCATGAGTATTTACGAGGTGCATCTGTCTTCGTGGCGACGCCCGAAGGATTCACTACGGCAATTTCTCGACTGGGATGAACTCGCTGCGGAGCTCGTTCCCTACGTGACCCAGCTGGGCTTTACGCACGTCGAGTTACTGCCGCCGGCCGAACACCCATTTGATGGCTCTTGGGGGTATCAGCCCGTTGGGCTTTATGCGCCGACCTCCCGGCACGGCGAGCCAGCCGGATTCGCACGGTTCGTATCGGCCTGTCACCGCGCAGGGATTGGAGTAATCGTCGACTGGGTCCCGGGACACTTCCCGAACGATACGCATGGCCTGGTTTGTTTTGATGGCGCACCGCTCTACGAGTACGGAGATCCTCGAGAGGGTATCCATCAGGATTGGGATACGTTGATCTATGATTTTTCAAAGCCGCAGGTCAGGAGTTTTCTGATCGGCAGCGCGCTGCATTGGCTGGAGTCTTACGGGATAGACGGAATGCGTGTCGATGCGGTCGCATCGATGCTGTATCGAGATTACAGTCGTCGCGAAGGAGAGTGGCTCCCGAACGTCAATGGCGGCCGAGAAAATCTTGAGGCCATTGCGTTTTTGCGTCAGCTGAATTCTGTTGTCGCCGCAGAGTATCCGGGGACGCTGATGATCGCCGAGGAGTCCACCGCGTTCCCGAAAGTGACTCAGCCGGTGCAGGCCGGCGGGCTTGGATTTTCGTACAAATGGAACATGGGCTGGATGAACGACTCGCTGCGCTACATCGCTCGATCGCCGGAGCACCGCGCCTATCATCACGACGAGATCACCTTTAGCCTGCTCTACGCGTTTAGTGAGCGATATGTACTGCCGATCTCTCACGACGAAGTGGTACACGGAAAAGGTTCTCTGATTGGCAAGATGCCAAAAACTCGCGAGCAGAAATTTGCCAACCTCCGAGCGTATCTTGGCTACATATTTGGTCATCCGGGCAAGAAACTGCTTTTTATGGGGTGCGAGTTCGCGCAGGAGCGCGAGTGGAACCACGATACCGAACTCGATTGGTCGAGGCTCAATGAGCCGTTACATGCTGGGGTTCAGCGTTTGGTTCGAGATCTGAATGAGATGCTGCGCGAGACGCCCGCGCTGTACCGCTGCGACGTCGATCCCCACTCATTCGAGTGGATCGAAGTGACCGATAGTCAGCGGTCCCTTATTGCGTTTATGCGCCGCGGCAACGAGGTTGATCGCCCGATCATTGTCATCAGCAATTTCACGCCGGCGACCCGCGAAGGGTATCGGATCGGTGTCCCCGCGGCGGGTGTTTACCGGGAAAGACTGAATACCGATTCGGCCTACTACGGGGGTAGCAACATCGGGCTCAAGTTCGGCGCAGCCACCGCCGAGGCCGTGCCGGCCCATGGGCGACCGTACTCGATTGTGCTGCGCCTGCCGCCGCTATCCACCGTGTTCGTGGAGCCCGCAGGCCCCTCGGAGGGAGGCGATCAACGGTTCTCGGCGACGGCTCGGTATGGTCGGCTGGTGTAGACTCTGCGTCTTCGATGGCGTCCCGCACCGGTTCCTTCGCGACGACCAGCCGTTAACCCCGCCAGGCCCGGAAGGGAGCAACGGTTGCGGCGATGTCGGGTGCCGGAGTCCTGCTGGTGCGGGCCGCCTCCTTTAGGACGCGCATGAGCTACACCGCACTTGCTCGAAAATGGCGACCCCGTCGCTTCGATGAACTTACTGGGCAGGAGCACGTCCTGCAGGCACTTTCAAATGCGCTCGAAACCAATCGGGTGCATCATGCATTCTTATTCACAGGAACGCGAGGAGTAGGCAAGACAACCATTGCACGCATCCTCGCCAAGGGCCTCAATTGTGAGGCAGGGATGGGTCCCACGCCCTGTGGCACCTGTGCAACGTGTCGCGAGATCGACGAGGGTCGATTCGTCGACCTTATCGAAGTAGACGCCGCTTCAAGAACGAAGGTCGATGCCACCCGTGAACTACTCGATAACGTGCAGTACATGCCCACGCGTGGTCGGTACAAGGTCTATCTCATCGACGAAGTTCACATGCTCTCGGTTCATTCGTTTAACGCGCTGCTAAAGACGCTCGAGGAGCCGCCGCCGCATGTCAAATTCTTGTTGGCCACGACCGACCCTCAAAAATTACCGGTGACGGTGCTCTCGCGTTGCCTGCAGTTCAACCTCAAGCGTTTGTCGGTCTCGATGATTGCTGATCGCATGAAGGTCATACTTAGAGCCGAAAATACTAACTTCGAGCCTGCAGCGGTGCGTCTCATCGCCGAGGCGGCTGATGGCAGCATGCGCGATGGTTTGTCGCTTCTCGACCAGTTGCTCGCCTTTGGGGGGGGTAAGGTGGCCGAGAGCGAAGCACGCACGATGCTCGCAACGGTCGATCGTAAGCAAGTGTTCCAACTTGCGCGATTGCTCGGCACCTCTGATCCAGCCGAGCTGATGCGTTTTGCGCAGTCGCTCGATGAGTGGGCACCCGATTACGGCGACGTGCTCGATGCGCTCTCCACCTTGCTGGTACGTGTTGCGCTCAAGCAGACATTACCCACCTTCGAGGGCGACGAGTTGCATCCGCCGGAGCAGCTCGCGGAGCTCGCCTTGGCGATCAGCCCAGAGGACGTACAGCTTTTTTATCAGACGGCCATCCTCGGCCGGCGTGATCTCGCCTGGGCGCCCGATACCCGAACCGGGTTCGAGATGACCTTGCTGCGCATGGTGGCGTTCCGGCTCTCCGCGCCGAGCGCTGATCCGTCGGAGAGTAGGGGGTCGCGTGGCGGCACGCCTGCGCTGTCCGGCGAAGAAGGGGCTGCGCCGCCAGCCGCCGCCGCGCGACACGGGCTGTCCCTGGCGCCTTCCAGCGGGGTTTTGGACCTCGCGCAGTGGCAGGACGCCCTCGCAGGGCTCGAGCTAGGGGGTGCAGCGAGGCAGCTGGCCGCCAATTGCGCTTACATGGGCAGAGAGGGCGGCCTGGTTCGGTTCACCCTCGACCCGGCGCAGTCGCTACTCAAGACCGCCTCGTTGGTCGATAAACTTTCGCAGGCCTTGTCTCGTCGTCTCGGCGAGACAGTGCGTGTGGAGATCGAACTCGCTCAAGCGCCGGTCGAAACGCCGGCGCGCGCTGAGCAGCGCACCGTCGATGCCGAAATCGACGCCGCCCGTCGATCGCTCGAATCCGACGCAACCGTACGCGGCTTCAAAGAAAAATTCGGTGCTAGCCTAAAAATTGATCCAATTAAACCTCATTAAGGAAAATCAGCGATGGCCAATTTTGGCAATATGATGAAACAGACAGAGGCGCTGCAGCGCAATATGCAAAAGATGCAAGAAGAGATTGCGTTGATGGAAGTCGTCGGCGAGTCGGGCGGTGGCATGGTAAAGGTCACGATGACCGGCAAGCACGAGGTGAAGCGCGTGCAGATTGAGCCCCTGGTGGTGGGCGAAGATCGCGAGATGCTCGAAGATTTGATCGCCGCTGCCATCAACGATGCCGTGCGCCGCATCGAGACCGAGAGCCAGCAACGCATGTCGTCGCTGATGTCCGGGCTGCGTCTGCCACCCGGCTTCAAGGTCCCCTTCTAAGTTTACCCCTGAAAATGAAGCACACCCCGGCGCTCGCTCGACTTATCGACGCGTTACGCGCACTGCCCGGAGTTGGCCCTAAGACAGCTCAGCGTATGGCATTTCACTTGTTACAGGAAGGTCGGGAGGGTGCCCGTGAACTGGCCGATGCCCTGTCTGGCGCGCTTCGAGCAGTAGTGCGATGTCAGCATTGCCGGATGCTTACCGAGAGCGATCTGTGTTTCATCTGCAGCTCGACGCAGCGCGATACGAGTCAGCTCTGCGTAGTCGAGTCGCCCGCGGACGTCGTCGCCATCGAGCAATCGGGTGGCTACCGAGGCCGTTACTTCGTGCTCATGGGTCATCTTTCGCCACTCGATGGCATCGGACCCGAGCAACTCGGCATTCGTGAACTTGAGGCGCTCCTCGACTCGGGTATCGTGGAGGAGATGATTCTTGCGACCAACCCGACTGTGGAGGGCGAGGCGACGGCGCATTTTCTGTCAGAAATCGCCAAGTCGCGTGGATTACGCGCGACACGCATTGCGCACGGCGTGCCGATCGGCGGCGAGCTCGAATATATTGACGGCGGAACACTGGCCCACGCGCTCGCGGGGCGTCAGTCGCTGATTTAGTTGCGTCTTCGGTCCGGGCCCTTAGCGGCCTTTAGATCAGCATGCAGACGTCGAAGCCTACGGTAGCTCTCGTATCGCCGTTCATCCAGTTGCGCGTTCTCTGCCGCCGAGCGTACGGCGCAGCTAGGTTCCTGCAGGTGCTGGCAGTCGGCGAAGCGACAACCTATCGCTAGCCGATCAACTTCGGGAAAGCCGAGGCTACGAGGCTCAAGTGTGTCGATGGCGGGAGCGAAGTCGCGCACGCCCGGCGAGTCGATGACGAACCCGCCACTCGGCAGATCGTGTAACGACGAGCTTGTGGTGGTGTGTCGACCTCCGGCATCGCGATCAAGCTCGCCCGTCATGAGCGCGATTCCGGGTATTAGCCGACCGATGAGTGAGGATTTACCGACGCCCGATTGCCCGACGAATACACTCGTCTCGTTGAGAAGTATTTCCTTCAGTGCATTAAGACCTCGACACGTCTCGACACTGCAGAGGAGCACGGAATAGCCGGCTGACTCGAATGAACGAGCCAGTGGGGAGAGATCGAAATCTGGTACGAGATCGGATTTGTTAATCAGCACCAAAGCCTTAATGCCGGCTGATGAGGCAGCGCAAAGATATCGATCGATGATAAAAAGGTCGGGTATCGGCATGGGAGCCATCACCGCGACGAGCAACGAGAGGTTGGCGACGACGGGCTCCGCGTCGCCACGTAGCGTCGCGCGAGCGAGTAGACTACGACGCGTCAGCACTTCGATGACGTGAACCTGAGTATGTGTGGCATCTTCTTCGCAGCGTACCTGGTCGCCGCAGACCACCTTCAAGCGGCGCCCGAATGGTCTAGCCTGAACGATACGTCCTGTGTCGTCGCGCACTCGGACATGACGTCCGTGCGCGACAATGACCTGCGCCACGAATTCCAAGATGCTAACGAGCCGTTACTACAAAAGAGGGTGTCACTCTAGCCTCTGATAGACTCAGGCTCAATCCAATATGAAGAACCCTGACGGAATTTAACTATGCCAAGTCGCAATGTACTGATTTGGATTGATCTCGAGATGACTGGACTCAAGCCCGAGTCCGATACCATTATCGAGATTGCGACGTTGGTGACAGACTCCTCCCTGCAGCTCATCGCGGAGGGGCCCGTGCTCGCTATTCATCAGGACGATGCTACGCTCGCGCTGATGGACGAATGGAACCAGCGACAGCACGGCGGGACAGGGCTCATCGCGCGCGTTCGGGCTAGTACCATCACGCTCGAGGAGGCAGAACGTCAGACCGTCGAGTTCTTGGCACGGCACGTTGAGAAGGGTGCATCGCCCATGTGTGGTAACGGCATTTGTCAAGATCGGCGCTTCATGGCGAGACTCATGCCAAGTCTTGAGGCATTTTTTCACTATCGTAATCTCGATGTCAGTACAGTCAAAGAATTAGCTAGGCGCTGGTCGCCTGATCTTGCTGCTGCATTCAGCAAGGAAGGTACCCATCGCGCACCCGATGATATTCGCGAGTCGGTGCGCGAGCTACAGTACTACCGAGAACGATTTTTCGTAGTCGGACCGAAAGGTGTGAGCTGAGCGTGTCGACGGTCGATATACCGACATTCGATGATGTAGTCGCAGCGTACGGTCGATTGCTCGGGCGCGTACTACGCACGCCAGTCCTGAACTTTGCGCGTTTCGATTCTCGAGTCGGGCGGCGCGTGCTCCTCAAGTGCGAGAATCTACAGCACGGGGGCGCATTCAAGTTACGCGGCGCGACAAATAAGCTGTTACAACTCGAGTCGGCGTCGCGCATCGTCGCCACTCATTCCTCGGGCAATCACGGTGCTGCACTGGCTCGCGCAGCGCGCGAACGTGGTTGGCGCTGTATCGTCGTGGCGCCGCGCGATGCCTCGGCCGTCAAACTTCAGGCTATTCTTGCGGAGAGTGCTGAGCTCGTCGCCTGCGATCCGGGGCTGGTAGCTCGTGAGGCGACGCTCGTCGAGGTGATTTCACGCACGGGCGCTGCTGTAGTTCATCCGTTCGACGATGCTCAGGTCATTGCTGGCCAAGGAACAGCGGCGCTCGAGTTGCTCAGCGAACATCCCGACATTCAGGTGCTCGCCACGCCAGTCGGTGGTGGCGGTTTACTCTCGGGTACGGCCATCGCCGGCAAGGCGATGATCCCATCCTGCCGCGTGATCGGCGTTGAGCCCGAAATGGCAGACGATGCTGCGCGCTCGTTCCACGGTGGTCTCCGAGTGGGTGTCCAGGGATCGCCGGCAACCATCGCCGACGGGCTTCGTGGCTCTATCGGCGCACGTCCGTACCTCATTTTCAGATCGTTAGTAGACGATGTTTTAACGGTCTCAGAAAGTGCGATAGTCAACGCGATGCGCATCGCACTCGAAGATCTGCGGCTGCTGATCGAGCCCTCATCGGCTGTCCCGCTCGCGGCGCTCATCGAGGGCCGGATCGGACGATCTGGCGAGACGATCGGCGTGATCATCTCTGGCGGTAACGTCGATTTGTCGGCGTGCCCATTCCTCGCGGGTCGCGCACCGCTTAGCGCTTAGCCGCGGCGGCGTCCTGCGCTAGCATCAGCCAAGTTTCGATGACGGTATCGGGGTTGAGAGATAGGCTGTCTACTCCTTGCTCAACAAGCCAACGAGCAAGATCGGGGTGATCGGAAGGACCCTGACCACAGATGCCAATGTATTTTTTGGCCCTGCGACAGGCACTGATGGCCATAGAGAGCATTTTTTTGACAGCCGGGTCGCGCTCGTCAAAATGCTGGGCTACGATGCTTGAGTCTCGGTCGACGCCAAGTGTGAGCTGAGTCATGTCGTTCGAGCCGATCGACATACCATCGAAGAATTCCAGGAATTGCTCGGCGAGCACCGCGTTAGAGGGAAGCTCGCACATCATGATAATTTTCAGGCTGTCGTCGCCACGCTTGAGTCCGTTGGAAGCGAGTAAAGCGGTGACGTCCCTAGCTTCGCCGAGCGTGCGAACGAAAGGCACCATCACCTGTACATTGGTGAGGCCCATGTCATCACGCACTTTTTTGAGCGCCCGACACTCGAGTTCGAAGCAGGCGCGGAAATTTACGTCGGTGTACCGTGCAGCGCCACGGAAGCCGATCATTGGATTTTCTTCAGTGGGCTCGTACAGTCGGCCACCGATGAGATTAGCGTACTCGTTAGATTTAAAATCGGATAGTCGAACGATTACTGGCTCAGGAGAAAAGGCGGCCGCAATCTGTGCCACGCCCTCGGCGAGTTTGTCGACGTAAAACCCTATCGGGTTGTCATACCCGGAGATCTGCGACCTGATCTCGTCCTTGAGGTTTGCGTCGAGGCGATCGAAGTCGAGCAGTGCGCGCGGGTGTATGCCGATCATTCGATTGATGATGAACTCGAGTCGCGCAAGCCCGACTCCGCAATGTGGAAGATTCGTCAAATCGAAGGCACGATCGGGATTACCCACGTTCATCATGATTTTGACGGGAGCCGGAGGCAGAGCGTCCAGTTCGATCTGGTGGCGCTGGAAGTCTAGGGCACCGTCATAGACGAAGCCCGTATCACCCTCGGCACAGGAGACTGTGACTGGCTGACCCTCAAGGATGCTGCTCGTGGCATTGCCACAGCCGACGACAGCGGGGATGCCGAGCTCGCGAGCGATGATGGCCGCGTGGCAGGTTCGGCCGCCTCGATTCGTGACGATTGCCGAGGCGCGTTTCATAACAGGTTCCCAGTCCGGATCGGTCATATCGGCGATCAGTACATCACCCGCTTGGACCCGCGCCATCTGCGAGGGGCCGGAAATGACGCGCGCGGGTCCGGCGCCGATGCGTTGACCGATGCTTCGACCCTGCGCGATGACAAGAGAACGTTTAGCGAGCGTATAGCGCTGGATCGTACGACCAACGCGGTTCTGAACGGTTTCGGGTCTCGCCTGAAGAATAAAGAGCCCCCCGGTTACGCCGTCCTTGCCCCACTCGATGTCCATGGGTCGACCGTAATGGTCCTCGATAATAAGCGCCTGTTTGGCAAGCGCGAGAAGATCGGCATCATTCAAGCAAAAGCGCTGGCGATCGGCAGCGGCGACATCAACCGTGTGTACGCGCTCCGCCGAACCTGTCTCGCCGAAGACCATTTTGATGGCTTTGGCGCCTAGGTTGCGGCGTAGCACCGGATGTTGACCCGCACGCACTGCGGGCTTGTACAGATAGAACTCATCCGGGTTCACCGCGCCTTGCACGACGGTTTCGCCGAGGCCATAAGAAGCCGTGATAAAAACCACATCGCGAAAGCCGCTGTCGGTATCGAGCGTAAACATGACGCCGCTCGCGCCGAGATCGGAGCGAACCATTTGCTGGATGCCTACCGAGAGCGCGACGAGCGAATGATCGAAGCCTTGATGGACGCGATAGGCGATAGCGCGATCGTTAAAGAGCGATGCGAATACGTGACGAATCGCCTCAATAACGGCATCCTCGCCTTGCACGTTTAGAAAGCTTTCTTGCTGACCTGCGAAAGACGCCTCGGGCAAATCTTCGGCCGTCGCCGACGAGCGCACGGCGACTGAGGCATTCGCGTTAAATCGTCGATAACTCTCGCGGACCGAGCGCTCTAACTCGGCGGGGAGCGGCGTGGCGAGAATCCAACCTCGAATGGTGGCGCCCACTTCAGCGAGGCAAACCACGTCGTCGACGTTGAGCGATTGCAGCAGCGTCCGGATTCGCACGTCGAGACCGTCGCGCGCAAGCATCTGATGATAAGCGGCGACCGTCGTCGCAAAACCAGCTGGGACCTTAACCCCCAAGCATGCTAGCTGTCCGATCATCTCGCCGATCGAGGCATTTTTACCACCGACCGTTTCGGCGTCGTGCATCGTAAGACGTTCGAAGGGGAGGACGAGTTCGGTCACGGGCACATCCTTGAGTTGAAGAGCAGGTCGAGGGAAACTTCGGTCTTGAATTTCGAAAGGTGGATCAACGTGTGATGACGCGAACCGTATTTTTCGTCTCCGACCAGACAGGCGTTACGGCTGAAACCATGGGACACAGTCTGTTGACGCAATTCGAAGGGCTGCAATTTCGCGCCGTGACTCTGCCATTTGTCTCCTCCATTGACAAGGCACAAGAGGCGGTACGGCGCATAAATGCCGTCGGAACTGAAGAGGGCGCTCGGCCCATCGTTTTTAGCACCTTAGTTCAGGACGATTTACGACTAGTAATTCGCGAGGCGAAGGCTTTGGTGCTCGATTTCTTCGAAGTCTTCGTTGGACCAATGGAACGCGAACTGGGGACACGTTCGACCCACAGCTCGGGTAAGGCGCACGGCATTTCCGATTCGGTAGGCTATGCGGCACGTATAGACGCCACGAATTACGCTCTGTCGAACGATGATGGGTCGAACCGCGACTATTGGAAAGCCGACATAGTGCTCGTCGGGGTGTCGCGCTCGGGCAAAACACCGACCTGCTTATACCTTGCGATGCAGTACGGAATCTTCGCTGCCAACTATCCGTTGACCGATGACGATCTCGAGTCGGCGGGCTTGCCGTCGGCCTTGCAGCCTCATAAGGCAAAACTTTTCGGGCTACGAATTACACCTAGTCGACTGCAGCAAATTCGTCAGGAGCGACGCCCGAACAGTCGCTACGCCTCGCTTCCGCAAGTACAGTTCGAGACCCGCGTGGCAGATGCAATCTTTCAGCGTAACGGGATTCGAGTGCTCGATACCACTGATAGCTCCATAGAGGAAATTTCTGCGCGTATTCTCCAGTCGACCGGTATTGAACGCCGAGTTCGTCCATGACGTAATCAACCGACTCGGGCTATAGTCGGGCGGAGGGAAACGTCGATGGATAACTTCGACTCAAGAAAACTCGCCCTGCAGGGACTGCTGGGTGAGCCTTTGTTGCCGACCTGCTGGCGATCACGACCGCGCAGTTTTGTCGCGCTGATGGCGCTGTATGAGAGTAACCATCGTCGACTCGGGGCGCTCGCAGGCGAACTGCGTTCGGTCGAGGGGTTCCATCGCTCGAGAGTGCAAGGTGACGCGGAGCTTGAGCTTCGCGTGACGGAGAAGTCCCCCTACACCACGATGCTGCAACTAACGTATGTGTTTTCAGATAACGGTTCGGTAATGAATGCACCAGACATGGAGATTCGCGTGTATCATGATGCGAGGCTTACCGAGGCGCACTCTTTGGCCGATACCCACGAGCATCCGCTGCTCCATGGTTGGCGACAGTATAGGGGATTCGATCTCGACCAGCGCTGGGCGCGCAATGTCATGTTGAACAAATGGCTCGAGTACTGCCTCGAGTGCGGTCATGGCTTCACGCGGCTTCGCGTTTCGCTGTAATGGTTTTCGGCTTCACTGACTTTGTCGGAGCCGTAAAATTAAGTATATCCACTAACACCTCAGCCGATTGATCGAGCACAACGTCCGGTTGTTTAGAGGTATCGAGATCCTCGATCGAGGTGAGCGGCGCCTCTGAACGCGCGCTTCGTCTGGCGTTTTCACGGGCAAGCCGATTCGCCTCAAGATCCGAGCGCTCCGCACGCCTCTTTTGAAGGTTGAGCGACAGCGCGCGTTGTGCGCGTAGTTGCTCGAGAGCCGTAGTATTCTCGACTAGCCATCGGTAGTCGGGGTCGCGACCCTGCCGGGTGCTTTCTTCGAGTGAAAGTTTAGCTTTCGCGGGCAGACGGGTGTCGAGTGCGCTAAAGTCAGTGCGTTCAATACGATCCCAAGGCAGGGCGTCATCGAGCGCGCTTTCGCCAATGTCATTCAAGTTGATCGCGGAAGCGAGTTCCACATCGGGCTCGACGCCGCGATGCTGCGTGCTTTCGCCGGTGACGCGATAAAACTTGCCGATGGTGACGGTCAGCTGTCCGTTAACCGGCCGAGCACTCCAGCGGGAAAGCGGAACAAGGTTCTGCACGGTCCCCTTGCCGAAACTACGCTGCCCGACGACGACGCCGCGACGGTAATCCTGGATTGCACCTGCGAAGATTTCGGAGGCCGAGGCGCTGAAGCGATCAATAACGACGACGAGGGGGCCGTCGTAGGCGATTCCGGTATCGTTATCGTCAAGCACTTCGCGCTCGCCATTCGAAAATTTTACTTGAACCACGGGCCCCCCATTGACGAAAAGACCCGTCAGGGACTGTGCCTCGGGCAGGAATCCGCCGCCGTTACCGCGCAAGTCGATGACCAGACCATCAATTTTTTCTTGCTTGAGCTCAGCGATAAGGCGACGAACATCGCGAGTCGTACTGCGATAGTTCGCATCACCGGCGCGCTGGCCCTCGAAATCGGAGTAGAATCCCGGCACTTTGATGATCCCGACGCGGTACTCTGCGTTGCCACGCTTGGTGGTCTTAAGTTCCTTACGAGCCGCTTGCGCCTCAAGGGTGACTTTGCCTCGAATGAATTCGAGTACCCGTTCCGGCGAGCCCGGAGCGACGCCCACAGGCAGAATTTGCAGACGTACGATGGTGCCGCCCTTACCACGAATTAGTTGCGCCACATCATCGATACGCCAACCGACGACGTCCGTCATCGGGTTGTGTTTACCTTGACCCACTGCGGTGATTCGGTCGTTAACGCTGAGTGCGCCGGAGGCAGCAGCAGGGCCGCCTTCTATAAGATTCATGATCGTCACGTAATCGTCGACGAGCTGCAGCGAAGCACCGATGCCCTCGTAGTTGAGGCTCATCTGGATCTTGTACTCCTCAGAGTTCCGCGGCGAAAAGTAGTTGGAGTGCGGATCGAAGGTACGGGCATAAGAGTTGAGAAGCAATTCGAAGACCTCCTCAGGCTTAATCTGATCGGCACGCTTGAGGACGCGGTCGTACCGAGCACGCAGTACCTCGCGAGCCTCATCCCAGGATTTGCCGGTAAGCAACAGCGAGATGGCATCATTCTTCACACGCTTGCGCCATAGCTCGTCGAGTTCCGCCGTGGTCGTCGGCCACGCAGATTTTTCGCGATCGAACGCAAATGATTCGTGGAGCGTAAAGTCCGGGGTCGTATCAAGCAAAGCGATAACATGCTGGATACGTTCGCGATTGCGTTGCTGGTAACGGGAGAACATGACGTAAGCGGGCTCGAGGTCCCCAGTACGGATCATGTCGTCGAACCGCAGCCGGTACGCCTGAAATTCGGCAACGTCACTGGCTAGAAAGTAGCTGCGCTGGCCGTCGAGTCCGTCGAGAAACTTATCCAATATCCGCGGCGACATCGCATCGTCAATGCGTTGTTGGCTATAGTGGTTGTCCTCGAGGAGCGATCCAACTTGTCTGGCTATCATGCGTTCGCGCGACGAAGGCACTATGGCCCCGGGCGGTAGCTTAGAAGTGTCGGCTGTTAATCGCGACGAACTGCCTAGGGTCAGCAATGCGATCGACAGAACACTGTACGCAAAAAGTGCCGCTGGGCGGCGTCGATTAGGGGTCATAGGCATTTTAAGATCAGTAAATTCCGTAGACTAATCACCCGGACGCGCCCCTTCAAGTGCGGCGCTAGTCGGGCTGAGGTTCTAATGCGTCCATTGTCTGTCCTGCTCGGAATCATCCTGGGCTCAGCCGTTTCCATCACCATCGCGCTGGTGCTGACTTTAATCGTCTTTCTGATGCTCCCAGAGTTCGCCGAGCGCATTGGGGAAGAGTTCCCGCCGCTATTACGCACCTTCGCCGGGTCGACTCTGATCGCTGTGGTGTCGGGCCTCGGTTTTTACGGTGAACTCCGCGAGACGACATGGCGACGTCTGCCGCAGGCCGCACTCGCGGTGTTACTCACGGCAATTGGCTGGTTGGTCTGGCCGCAAAGATGAGTTTTGGATCAACGGGGAGATCGAGCATGTTGAAGTCCGTAGTTCTGGCTCTCGTAACATTATTCCTGGCTGCGTGTCATGGCTCCTCCCGCTACACGCCACCGCTGATTCCCGCTTCCGAGTACGAGCGTCACATTGTGACCTTGTCGAGTGACGAGTTTGAGGGTCGCAAGCCCGGCACAGCCGGCGAGCGTAAGACTGTTGATTATTTAGTATCGGAGTTTAAAAAATTAGGTCTCACTCCAGGTAATGGTGACTCCTATCTCCAGCAGGTGCCGATCGTCGAGATCACCGCCGGTAGCGATACGTCGCTTTTCTTTGGCGGAACAAAGCTCGAATACGGTACTGACATGGTGATCTGGACGAAGCGTATTGCTCCTGAGATTTTGATTACCGACAGCCCACTCGTTTTTGTTGGTCACGGCGTGGTCGCTCCGGAGTACGGCTGGAACGATTACGCCGGCGTTGACATGCGCGGTAAGACGGCGGTGATCCTCATCAACGACCCGGGTTTTGTCACCAACGATCCCGAGCTGTTTCGCGGCCGCGCGATGACTTACTACGGTCGCTGGACTTACAAGCTCGAAGAGGCGGCACGTCAGGGGGCCACCGGCGCAGTCATCATCCACGACACTAAGCCCGCCGCGTATGGCTGGGATACAGTGCAGAACAGTTGGATGGGTCCGCAACTCGATACGGTATATGCCGACGATAACCCCAGTCGTGTAGCGATCGAGGGCTGGATTACGCGCGAAGCAGGCGACGCACTTCTGCGAGCAAATGGTCGTAGTTACGACGAATTGATAATCGCTGCAAGTCAGCGCGGATTCAAGCCGATTATGCTTGCTCAAAAAGCGTCTGGTAATCTTCGTAATCTCATTCGCCGATCGCGCTCACCGAACGTGGTAGCTATGATCAAAGGCAGCAAGCGCGCCGATGAATATATCGTCTACACAGCGCATTGGGATCATCTTGGTAAGTCGCTTGCTCGAAATAGAGATAATATTTTCAATGGTGCGCTCGACAACGCGACTGGTACCTCGGGAATGCTCACCTTAGCCAGGGCATTTTCTGAGTTGAAGCGTCGCCCCGAGCGATCGATCGTGTTTCTGGCGGTAACGCTCGAAGAGAGCGGATTGCTCGGTTCGGCATACTACGTGCAGAATCCGATCTTCCCGCTCCATAAAACTGTCGCTGCGCTCAATATGGACGCTATCACTTGGGGTGGGCCGACGCGAGATGTCTCGGTCATTGGTTTCGGTGCGTCGGAGCTCGAACCTTATCTCGAGCGCGCGGCAGCGAAACAAGATCGCGTGCTGCGAGAGGAACCCACTCCTGAAAACGGCTTTTTCTACCGCTCTGATCACTTCAACTTCGCGAAAGTCGGCGTGCCCGCCCTCTACTTTAAGCTTGGTATAGAAGATCGCGAGAAGGGTGCGGAATGGGCGAAGGCTCAGGCGGCCGAATTCACAGCGCTGCATTACCACAAGCCCTCCGATGAGTTCAGGCCGGGTACCGATCTGCGCGGTGGCATCCAAGATCTCGAGTTACTGTTCGGTGTTGGCTCAATGCTCGCCGGCGAGAAGCACTTCCCGAACTGGTACGCAACGAGTGAATTCCGGGCAACGCGCGACCGCAGTCTGGCGGCAGCCGACTAATCTGTCGTCGCCAGTGGGTCTGATCCTATATGCGGCGCAAACCCCAGGCTGCAAGGCGCAAGGTGCTGAGCAGCACGTAGGGCCCGAACAGCAAAACCCAGGCAGCGACAGATCCCGAGGAGAGGAGTGGGAAGTAGTCGCCGAGGATGGCGAGCATGCCTCCGTTCGCATAGGGTCCGAGCAGAGCTCGACCGACAACCCAAACAATGGGTGGTAAAGCGACTGCCGCAAAAATAAGCGAGCCTGCGAGCAGGCGAGCCTCCCGGTTCAGGGTTAGTAAGTCGAGCTTAGGGATTCGGCGGCCCATAAGGCGCATAATACTGCATGAGCTCTATCCGGACAGCAGTGATCGGAGCCGGCTATCTTGGTCGTTTTCACGCACAGAAGTTTGCTAGCGAGGCGGGGAGCTCTCTCGTCGCGGTCGTTGATACTCGAGCCGAGGCTCGCGAGGCTGTCGCCGGCGAGCTTGGCACGCAGGGAATTGCTGACCACCGCGAGTTACTTGGAGAGGTCGATGCAGTAAGTATCGTTACTTCAACGACCGCGCATCACGCCATCGCTCGGGACTTCCTCGAAGCAGGTGTGCACGTGCTTGTCGAGAAACCCATCACCGAGACGCCCGAGCAGGCGCGCGAGCTCATTGCGCTCGCCTCGCGCAAGAGTCGCATCCTCCAAGTGGGTCACCTCGAACGTTTCAATCCCGCGATCGTCGCTGCAGAGGGTCGGCTCGAGGGTAGTCGCTTCATCGAGTGTCAGCGGCTCGCGCCCTTTAAAGAGCGCGGTACCGACGTCAACGTCGTACTCGATCTCATGATCCACGATATCGATATCGTTCAGAGTATCGTCGGTCAACGAATTGATTCTATCGATGCCGTCGGTACGCCGGTGTTTTCCGGCGCTGTGGATATCGCCAACGCACGAATTCGGTTTGCTGGCGGCTGCGTGGCGAATGTCACGGCGAGCCGGGTCAGTCTTAAAACTGAGCGAAAGTTGCGCGTGTTTCGCGACGATGCGTATCTCTCCATCGATTTGCAGCAACGCATCCTCACGACTATCACCAAGCGTTCGATGCCACTCGCAGCGGGCGAATTACCCGTCGACATCGAAGAGCAGAGTTTTGAGCAGGGCGACGCCTTGCGCGCTGAGATTCGCTCGTTCCTCGACTGTATCGCGCAAGGTAGGCCGCCCGTGGTTGATGGCGAGGCGGGGTGGCGAGCGCTAGTGACTGCCATACGGATCACTGAAATGCTGGGATCTAAACGGGGTTGAACGCATGTTTGTCACGTCAAGTCCGCGAAAAGTCACGGTCGCAACGACGCAGTTCGCCTGCACTTGGGATCGTAATGCGAACTTGGCGCGTGCGGAGGCGCTGGTTCGTGAGGCGGCAAGGCGCGGCGCACAGGTGATCTTGCTTCAAGAGCTCTTCGAAACACCCTATTTTTGCATTGAGCAGGACGTGAGGCATCTCTCGCTCGCGACGACGGTCGCCGAGAATGCGGCTATTTGTCATTTCAAGCGCATTGCGAAAGAACTCAGCGTCGTGTTACCGATTAGTTTTTTCGAGCGAGCCAATCAATCGTATTTCAATAGCGTCGCGATCATTGATACCGATGGTGAGGTATTGGGCCTTTACCGCAAGTCGCATATCCCGAACGGACCCGGGTATCAGGAAAAGCAGTACTTCAGTCCCGGCGATACGGGCTTCAAAGTGTGGCCGACGCGCTTCGGGTGTATCGGCGTCGGCATCTGCTGGGATCAATGGTTTCCGGAATGCGCGCGAGCCATGGCGCTGCTTGGGGCCGATATGCTCTTATACCCGACGGCTATCGGCAGCGAGCCACCGCCGGCGCCGCCCATCGACTCGCGTCTACATTGGCAACGCACCCAGCAGGGCCACGCAGCCGCCAACATGATGCCGCTCATCGCGTCGAACCGCTACGGTATCGAACGAGCCGTACAAGATCCGGACAAGCTGTACATCCGCTTCTACGGTTCGTCCTTCATCGCGGATCAGACGGGCGCCAAGGTGGCTGAAGCGGGTGAGGATAGCGATGCCGTACTCGTGGCAACGTTCGATCTCAACGACATTGCACGACAGCGGGCGAGTTGGGGCGTGTTCCGCGATCGGCGTCCTGATCTCTACGGGGCTCTAGTCAGTTATGACGGCGCAAACCCTCGAGGCTGAGAGCATCACGCGAGCGACGCCAATCCCTTCCTGGGTGATCGCCGGTCCATTGGGCTCGGGAAAAACTACGCTCATAGCGCGTTGGCTCGCGGAAAAACCCGAGCGCGACAATTGGGTCGTGCTGCTTAATGAATACACCGACGCCGGCATCGATGCGCTCACCGTCGCGGCGGCTGCGAAGGGTGCTTTCGATGTGCGCCTCGTGCCCGGGGGATGCCTGTGCTGCTCGGGCGAGGCCGATTTTCGGCGCAATTTGCTCGATCTGATCGAGCGGGTTAGACCTGTAGGCATTTTGGTGGAGCCTTCGGGTATAGGTCATCCAGGGAGTATCGTCGAAGAACTGCTCGCGCACGAGGCGGCGGGGACCATAACACTCTGCGGCGTCATTGGACTGATCGATCCCTCTCACCTTGAGAGTTCCGATGAAACCGTCATCGCCGTGCGCGAGATCGCGGACGCGCTCGTTCTCGCCAAGGTCGACCTCGCTAACAACGTTCAGAAAAATAAATTCATAGAGCTGGCGGATGGTCTGTTTCCTGCCAAGAGTTGGGTGGGTGAGGTTGAGCAGGGTGCGTTGCCGTCTGAGGCGTTTCGAGCGATCGAGCAGGGACGATCGGTTCGCCAACACTCCCCGCTTCTTAAAAGACCGAGCAGTCATGCAGCCGAGCACGCTCAAGCGTTAGAACACGCTTATTCATCCGAACACGCTCATGTCTCACCTGATGGGCAGCTGCGTCGTGAGTTTCATCATCTCGGTCGACACGGCGCGCGCTGGATCTTTCCGCGCGCCACGTCTTTCGTTGAGATGAGGTTTCTGACGCTGTTATCGAGCGACTTGTCCCTCGTTGATCCGGCACTCGCTCGACCCGAGCGTTTAAAGGCCGTCATCCGAGTGGACGAGGACACGTGGCTACTTTTGCAGCTGGTGCAGGGCCAGCTGTCGATGCAGCCAACCGCCTGGCGTCGGGATAATCGTATCGAGGTTCAGCTCCCACCGGGCGTGAAGTGGGAGGCTGACGCTTGGGATCGACTCTGGGCTCGTTGCTTAAGGAGCACATCCTCTGTCCCATGACGGCTGAATTTCGAGATGCGCTTGCGAGGTGGTATTCAGCGGCCGTGGCGGCCGTACAACCAGAGCGAGTGTTTCGCCGATATGCTCGGTGTAGCGACGGTGTATTCGAGTTTGTTCGCGACACACGTCGTGTGCAACTTTCGCTTCCTTGGCGCGGTGGTCGCCTTCGCGTCATCGGGATTGGAAAAGCGGCTCTCGGCACGGCGCGTGGGTTTCGTGCCAGTCTTCGCGCAGCGGGTCACGACATCAATGATGGCCTGCTGATCGTTCGAGATCCACCGATCGAATCGACTGCGGAGCCGTGGAAAATTCTCTTCGGTAATCATCCGTACCCGGGTGAGGACAGTACGCGCGCCGCGCAAAGTTTACTCGAATTCATTGGTGAGCCACGATCCGACGATTGTTTTGTCCTACTGCTGTCGGGTGGTGCCTCGGCACTTTGCGCGCTGCCCGCGCCGGGAGTGACGCTTGAGGACAAGCGCCGCGCGACAATGGCGCTAATGCATTCGGGTGCCTCGATTGCCGAAATCAATCGTCTTCGACAGCAGCTGTCGGCCATCAAGGGCGGTCGCCTCGGCGCGCGTCTCGCGCCGGCGTCTTTTGCGACCCTCGCGATTTCAGATGTTCCGGGTGACGATCCGTTGGTGATCGGATCTGCGCCCACGTGGTCCGAGGAGCTCGCTCGCAGGGGTTCGCAGTACGCCGTCGTCGCCACGCTCGACGACGCGCTCGATGCGGCCGCGGGAGCCGCGCAGACCGAGGGTTTCGATGCTGTACCGCTCGGTCGTTGTTTATACGGATCGGTCGAGCACGAAACGATGCGGATGATCAAGGAAATCGAACGCTATCGACTCAAGTCCCATCGCCATCGACCGGGCGTACTCATCGCGGGGGGCGAGCCATTGGTCGCGGTGCGTGGGTCGGGGCGAGGCGGACGCGCACAAGAGCTTGCGCTACGACTCGGGATATCGCTGGGCGCCGGTGGGGGCGAAACTCAAGTCGATCGGATCACCGGACTCGTTGCGGGTACAGACGGCTCCGACGGGCCGACGACTGCAGCGGGTGCATTTTTCGATGCCACGACGCGCGCGCGCGCTGAGCGTGTGGGAATCGACCTCGCTCTCACGCTCGAGACCAACGACTCCGGTTCCGCTTTGCAGACACTCGATGATCTGTTCGTCACGGGGCCAACAGGAACGAACGTCGCTGATATCCTTATGGTGGTGATGCCGAGCCGCTAGAATTGAGATCCATTCCATTGCACGGTTCCGCTGCAGATGTTTACGACCGAGTTCGCGTCCCTCATCGCCGTGATTGGTGGCATCGGCGATCTCGGCTCTGCCATCGCTCGGCGCCTCGCCAAAGTCGGTGAGCGGGAGGTGATCGGATCGCAAAACCCCGCCAAGGCCGTGGAGACCGCAATAAGATTAACCGCTGCGACCGCGCGCTCTGTGGGCGCCGCCGGTAATATCCAGACCGAACTCGTGATCCTGACCGAGCCTCTCGCTTCGCAGGAAGCCGCGCTCCGCAAGATCGGCGAGGCGATCGCCGCCAAAAACGTGGTCGACACGACGGTGCCGTTGGTGCCTCCCAAGGTCAAGCGCGTGCGGCTGCCGCCTGAAGGGAGCGCGGCAGTTCGCGCTCAAAAAATTCTCGTTGATGGGATTCATGTGGTATCAGCATTTCAAAACACGGCGGCCCACAACACGGCGGCCCACAAACTTGTAACCGATGGGGTCGTCGACCGTGACGTTCTCGCCCTCGGCAAAGATAAGTTGGCACGCTATTCGGTCGTCCGGCTCGTCGGTGCCTGTGGTCTTCGCATCTTAAATACTGGCACTCTCGTGAAGTCTACTGCAGCGGAGCCGCTAACTCCCTCTCTTAATTTCATCAACAAGCAAGACACCGTTGATGGTAGCGGTATCCGCATCACGGGAATTAAGTGCTGAATTCGATGCCATCGGAGGTCAGATTTCATGGATTACGCGGATTGCCCGAGGTCGGGGTCGGAGCCGATCTCGCCGCTCTGATCCGCGAGGCTGTCATTACGAGCGATCTCACCCTACAGTCCAAAGATTTGTTGGTCGTCGCACAAAAGATCGTATCAAAAGCCGAGGGTCGCCTCGTTCGACTTGCTGAGGTGACGCCGTCTGCCGAGGCGCGTACGCTGGCAATCAAAGTACAAAAAGATCCGCGATTCGTCGAGTTAGTGCTGCGCGAGTCAAAAGAAATCCTCCGTGCGGTCCCCCATATCCTCATCACGCGGCACCGCTGTGGATGGGTGATGGCCAATGCCGGTATCGATCGCTCCAATATTTCGCAGGCCGATGATCGGGTGTTGTTACTGCCCGAGGACTGTGATGCCTCGGCGCGTCGCTTGCGCGAGGCGCTAGAGCCTGAGCATCCGGCCATCATCATCAGCGATAGCTTTGGACGGCCGTGGCGCGAGGGCACGGTCAACGTTGCGTTGGGGGTCGCCGGTTACACCGGGGTACTCGATTTGCGTGGCACGAAGGATCGCCTCGGTCGAACCTTGCAGAGCACCCAGATTGCCTTGGCCGATGCCGTAGCCGCTGGAGCGGGTCTTGTGATGGGCGAATCGACCGAGGGAATTCCGGTCACCTTGGTGCGTGGATTGGATTTTTCCCTGCCGTTATCGGATGGTCAGTCCATCGTGCGACCGAGTGGGGGGGACTTGTTTCGGTGAGGCCAGCGACCAAGGTTCTAGCGTTGTCCGGGGGCGTGGGGGGCGCGAAGCTCGCGCTTGGTCTATCGCGTCGACTGTGCGCCGGTGAACTCGCGGTATTAGTCAACACCGGGGACGACTTTACCCATCTCGGACTGCGTATTTGTCCAGATCTCGACACCGTGTTGTACACGCTCGCCGGAGTCGTTCATCCCGGGCAGGGCTGGGGACGCGCAGATGAGTCCTTCGGCTTCATGGATGAGTTGCGTCGTCAGGGCGGGCCGGATTGGTTCCTGCTGGGTGACCGCGATCTCGTACTTCACGTCGAGCGCACTCGTCGCCTGGCTGAGGGCGAGCGACTGACGCAGATTATGAGCGACCTTGCGACGCGCTTCGGTGTAGCGACTCGATTACTGCCGATGAGTGACACGCCCGTCAGTACGCTACTGGATACCGATGCTGGAGCTCTCGAGTTCCAGCATTACTTCGTCCGCTTGCGAGCGATGCCGAAGGTTCAAAGATTGCATTACGCCGGAGCGGCACACGCAAGGCCGACCGACGAGGTACTCGATCTGCTGCGTAGCCCGGCGCTCGAAGCGATCATCCTTTGTCCCTCTAATCCTTATCTCAGCATCGATCCTATTCTTGCCGTACCCGGACTACGCATGGCGCTGCGCGCGGCCAGAGTGCCGGTGGTCGCCGTCTCGCCGCTCATCGGTGAGCGGGCCATCAAAGGCCCCACAACAAAAATTATGCAGGAACTGGGCGTCGATAGGAGGGCTGCCGCTATCGCTCGCCATTACACCCAGCTTATCGATGGTTTGATCATCGATGAGTTCGACGACCTCCCCGAAACGCGCGCTGTACTCGCCGCGTACGGATTGCGTTGGAGTGCGACGCGAACGCTTATGCGGACACTCGAGGATCGTGAACGGGTTGCATCGGCAGCTCTTGATCTCGCACGGCTGCTTCGCGCTGAGTCCACGTTAAGGTGGAGCGTCGGCTGATGGGCGTCGTTGCCGTCCTCCCCGTCCGCTCACCAGGTGAAGGCAAATCACACTTTCTGGGGTACTCTCTGTTGCTCGTCGCTCAGCGCTGAGGTAACCGATGCTCGCGCGAGTGTCCACCGCGTTGGGCGGGTCAAAGAATTTTAACCACATCGTCATTGGCACACCCGAGGACTTCAACGGTCTACCTAAGGGTGTCGGAGTATTTCAGGAGCACGGCACTGGACTAAACGCTGCGGGATACATCATACGAAAATTTTTGGCGTCGCGTTTCGAGGCCATGCTTGTGGCGGCTGCCGATGCGCTGCGGGTCACCTTCGAGGAACTCGATCAACTCATCGATCGTTCGGCTTCGGAGCAAATCGTCGTCGCACAAGATTGTCGAGTTTTGTGCACGAACGCGCTGTGGTTGACCTTGCTCTCGACGCTGCTGCCTCAGCATGGCGAGCGCCCATCTCGACGCGGCGCACCGTCTCGGGTTGTGTCACGCTTAAATCGAGATTGCCGAACTCTCTCAGGACGTAGATGCCCCCGACGATCTGCTCGGTGAGCTGATGCCTACTGATCAGGCGCGGTTGTTGGTCGAGGAGAGAGACGTGGCGGTCTCACTGCAGCATGCGCGTGATCTTGCCCTTGACGGATTCGGCGTTCATGTCGGGCATTTGCGCCATCGGTGTGTACCGCGACGGAGCACCACGCTTTACAGCGATGTCGCGACGGAGCGATCAGCGCAGTTTCGGAATGACGTGCTGCCCGATGATATCAAGGGCCTCCATCGGGTTGTTGTGCAGGCGTAGCGCACACTCGGATAATCCGGCTTTGGCGAAAAGGCGGAACCGCTCAATCTCGCGATCAAGATCCTCGAGTCCGCCCGTCGACGTGAAGTATTCGCAGAGGCGATTCGGAATGTCCTCTGGAATCCCATGAATGTTGCCCGAGCGATCGAACCATGCCGCTACAAATTTGTCGTAGTGATCGCGAACCAACTGCGCCTCGTCTTCCGATAAGCACTGCATGATGAGATCTTTCTGTAGCTTGATCGCGCGCCAGGGTAGTTCGCGTCGAGACTCGCGGTAACCCTCGGCCCGATCGCGCTTCAAGTGCCAAGCCCAGAACGTATTAGTTAGCAGCGCTGGCATGTCGGGCTCGCGTTTCGCTGCGCCCTCCATGACTTCCTTCATGGCGTTGGCCATTACTTCAGGGGGCGTACAGCCAATAAAGACGCCATCGGAAACTCGGGCCTCCATACGCATCATCTGTCCGCGATATGCAGTGCCGTAAATGATTGGAGGGTTGGGCGCTGTCAGCCAGTCATAGGCGCAGGGGAGATTGACAACAAAGTCCTCACCCTTATAGCCCTTGGCGAGCTTGCCACGTCCGGCACCACGGACGATTTCGATGCCTTCGCGAACGGCCCGGACGATTTTCTCTGGTCGCTCGATGCCCATGCAATCGATGTTGCCTTCACCTGCGCCCATAGCGATAACAGCGCGGCCTCCGGCGAGCTCATTGAGCGAGAGCAAACTGTTAGCAATCTTAAGCGGATGCATCTCAAAGGGGCTGACTGCGAGCGGTCCAAGCAAGAGCTTCGAGGTCAATTGCGCCAGTGGGGCCAACGACAAAAAGCAGTCCCAATGAGCAAAATAATTGGAGCTCCAGAGCGCCCTCACTCCGTAGCGTTCGGCTTTTTGTCCCACTTCGGCAACTTGGGCAGGGGTGAGATCGGGTTCTAGGATGAGGTCGATATTCATAATCCCGAGACTATCGAATCCTAGGAAAACTCGCAGCAAAACCTATTCGCATTGCGCATCACGTGGGCGGGCGGTCTCTAAGGGAACTTCCCGCCGTCGCACGCGTCCACTGACTCTCTGTAAGGAATGCTGCGAAGCATGAATACCAACGAACAACGTGCCGTACTGAATATCATGATCCAAGCCGCCCTCGCCGATGGTCGCAAGTCCGAGGGTGAGCGGGCTACCATCCGCGAGGCTGCAGAATCTTTGGTCACCGCCGACGGGGTGACGCTCGCTGGCGTTTACCAAGATGTCTTACTTAAACGGGTGACGCTCGAGTCTGCAGCGGTCGCTCTACCGCAGTTGGAGCATCGTCAGCTCGCCTACGAAATGGCGGTATGCGTCATCGACGCCGACGGCCTGCAGAGCGAGAGCGAGAGGATCTTTTTGGCGGCTTTGCGCCAACACCTAAGACTTGAAAATGACGACACCGCAAAGGCGGCGGCGTCACGGGCCGATGCTATTGCAGCGGCCGCTTATGCACCGGACACCGCAATTAGCGCCTCTAGCACCTCTGCGACAGATGCGGCGCTCGATAAGCGCATACTCAATAGCGCCATTCTCAACGGTGCACTCGAGCTGCTGCCTCAGTCGTGGGCTTCGATGGCGATCATCCCGCTCCAAGTCCGCATGGTGTACCGGATTGGGCAGTCTTACGGCGTTAACCTTGATCAGGGGCATATTAAAGAATTTTTGGCCACTCTCGGGATCGGGTTGACCTCCCAGTACGTCGAGCAAATTGGGCGGAAGCTTGTCGGAGGCCTGCTAGGCAAGGCAGCAGGCAGCATGATCGGCGGGTTGGGGCGTGCGGCTACTGGCATGGCGCTCTCCTTCGCCACTACCTATGCCCTTGGATATCTCGCCAAGCTGTACTACGCGGGTGGTCGCGTCATGTCGGCGGAATTATTGCGCAGTACGTACCAAGACCTGCTTGCCTCAGCGAAGGGGACTCAGCAGCAATACCTAGCCACGATTCGTGATCGCGCAAGCACCTTGAATCCAAGTGAGGTTATGCGTCTTGTCAAAGAATAATCGCTGCTGGTAGCCTCAGATCAGACCGCGATCCTGCGCGCGGGTGACGGCCTGCACCTGTGAGTGCACGTCGAGCTTTCGGTACAGATTGCGGATGTGGGTCTGCACTGTCGACATGGCGATACTCATTTCTTTAGCTGTTTTGGCATAACTACGCCCGCATGAGAGGTGTTTAAGTAGCTCGAGCTCCTTTGGCGTGAGCTCGGGCAGGCCGGCAGGCATACTTCGGGAGCCAACAAGCTTGAACAAATAGCGAGCGAGTGGGGGACTGATGGGGCAGTCACCCCGCAGCGTCTGCCGCAACGCTTCAGCGAGCTGCGTTATGCCGTCGTCTTTCAAAATATACCCGCGCGCACCGGCGCGGATGGCAGCGAGCACGTTTTGTTCGGAAGCGATCACCGACACCACTAGGATTGGCGCATCCGGGTGTGCTTCGTGCACTTGAGCGACTACGTCTATGCCGCTGCTGTCCGGCAGACCAATATCGACGAGAGCAAGATTTACGTGGGCGTCAGGCGATTTAAGATAGCGAAGCACATCGAGGGTATTGCGAAAGCACTTCAACTCCCAAGTCTTGCCAAGTCGCGCGATCGCTGCACGCATCAAGGTTTCGAAAGTCGGATCGTCCTCTACGACGAGGACGACGGGGTGTTCGTGCGACCCGACAATGCTTGGAGGAAACATACGTCGTCAGTTTATGGAGGTCATGTGAGACAGGGTGGGGCTCACGCCCGCAACATTTTTTATGATATCTCATAGATTACTGAAAGGATTACTGAAAGCCGTGTCTCGCAAAAAACTTTTGTCCATTTTTGCTCGAGAGGAAATCCAGGTAGACGCTTGCCGTGGCCCTCGCATCTCGCGTGCGTGCGGCGGGATACACCACGGGTGAATGAAGTGAAGCATCGAGAGGCATGACTACCCGGACACCTGGCGCCACCAACGCGTCGGTAGCGTAGACGATCCCGATTACCGCTTCAGCTCGCGCCACGAGCAACGTTGCAACGCGCGAATTTTCTGCTCGGGCGATACGCGTTTCGATTTTGTCCCACACCCCTAGTGAGGTCAGGGCTTCTCGAGCGTAGCGCCCGAGCGGTACATACTCCGGATCGCCCGTCACGAGGCCGCCACGCTCAACTACACTTAGCCAGTTGTGGCGGTCGATACGCGGCGTGCTCACCGGTTGGATCACCACCAGACGATTTCTGGCGACATGGCGCTCCGATTGCGAGTCAACTTGTCCTGCATTGCGAAGTTCGTCCATCCACTTTTGGTCTGCGGAGACGAAGACGTCTGCACGGGCCCCCGATTCAATTTGACGTGCCAGTTGCGCACTCGAGGCAAACGAGTGACGCACCTCGATGCCCGTTCGCCGCGTGAACTCCGCACTCGCATCCTGCAGAACGTCCGTCAAAGAGACTGCCGCGAAGACCGTAACTACGGGTGGCGAGCCCTCTGCCGCGTATAAGGCCGGGCAGATCACTAGGGTGAGGAGGGCAAGCAGCAACTTCGATTTCATGGTGGCATTCTGGTCCCGCGTATACTGCAGATGTGGCCGGAAGATGGCCGTCGTTCGGAGATAGTCGATGCTTTCACGTCGTCAAGCGATCACCACGGCAAGTGCGATGATGTCCTCCATCGTGCCGCTCATGGTACCGGCCGTAGGCACCGCAGGCACGGCAAAACGTCCGCCCCCACGCCTGGACCTTAAGAGTCTCGTAACGGTCAAGCCGCCGCGTATTGTCGCCGGCGACACCATCGGGCTCATGAGCACCTCAAGCGCAAATTGGGATCTGATTGACATCGACATTCTGCTTGAGGCGCTGGCGGCGCTTGGCCTCAAGGGCAAGCTTGGTCGTCACGTCTACGACCGTTACGGTTATCTCGCCGGTCGCGATACCGATCGGGCAGCTGATCTCAGTGCGCTTTTTCGTGATCCTGAGGTCAAGGCCATTCATTGCATTCGCGGTGGGTGGGGTGCAGCGCGCTTGCTGCCGTTACTAGATTGGGCGGCAATTGCCGCGAACCCGAAAGTATTGATCGGCTACAGCGATATCACCGCGTTACTGTTGTCGCTACATGCCAAAACCGGACTCGTCACGTTCCATGGTCCAAACGGTGCAAGCGAATGGAACCGAACGAACGTCGACTGGTTGCAGCGTGTGACGTGGAAGGGCGAGGCGGTTACGTTTGCGAACCCCAAGGATATCTCTGACACCATCGTACCGAGCGAGGATCGCACGCGCATCATCACGCCGGGTAAGGCAAGAGGAAAACTTCTTGGCGGTAACCTGACGGTGCTCACCGCCATTCTTGGTTCGCCGTACGTCCCAGATTTTACTGATTCGATTCTTTTCTTAGAGGACATTGATGAGGCGCCATACCGCATCGACCGTATGCTCGTGCAGATGAAGCTCGCAGGTATTCTCGATCGAGTGAAGGGGGTGGTATGGGGGACTTGCAGCAGGTGCGATCCAGGCCAAGGTTTCGGCTCGCTCACCATTCCCGATATTTTGAACGACCACGTGAAGTCTTTAGGCGTCCCCGCCTATTACGGTGCAATGTTCGGGCATATCCCTCGCCAGTTCACATTGCCGGTTGGCGTGCAGGTGGAGCTCGACGCCGATGCCGGCACCCTGACGATGCTCGAATCTGCGGTGGCGTGAAGTCGTCTGCATCTTCGCAATCACCCGATGATATTTGTACGCTCAATCCGGAGTTCGGCTTCGGCGCACTTCGACGTCGCATACACTTGATCGCGACGTCCGAATTAGTTCGGGCCGGAATCGAAGATTTCTCTCGTTCGTTTCGGCTTAGACTCTGGTTCGATCAAGGCGTGGTGTTGAACGTACGGAGCCATGCATTTCGCTATCCCCTCAACGCTTGTCCGTTTGCGAGCGGACTGCTTTAAAGATTCATAGGTCGGTCGGTGATGGCGCAGTGGGTCAATCGCGTTGCGCGAGATAACCCGCTCGCATCTCTAAAATCTGCCGTTTTTCGCGATGGTTCATGCCGTCAGCGGGGGGTGGAGATGTCACGTAAGAAAATCCCGCCTGGGGTATTACTCGAGCCGCATTCTTTGGCCTGGCGACCACTAGTTAGCGGGTTTTCGCGATGGGCGGGCAAGCAGCTCGCAGGCGATGGGCTTGAGGCGGCTCTTATACTGCACAAAGGTCACTTCGTGAGACAGTTCCAACGATTTAACATCGCACCCCAGGTGGGGCAGCGCGTGGCACATCCCTGGATCTTACGGGTGCGTGATTTGGTTGCTCTGGGTCTCAGATGTCCCGCGCAGTGCGCATGGTCTCGTCATTGAAACGAGTTCTCCTAAGACGGTCTTAATCACAGATTTAATTTAGTCTTTAAAACCGAGAAACTCGGCGAGTTCGTCGACGCTGATTCGCGTTCGCTCGAATTGATTGACTGGTTTGGTTCGGTCTGGCTGGCCCACCGCCATACCGCAGTACACCATCTCGTCGGCACTTAAATTGAACATCCCGGCGAGTTCAGGTCGGAAGGCTGCCCAAGCCTCCTGCATACAGCAACCAAGCCCGCGCTCCTCGATCAGCAATGCGATGGTCTGGATCAGCATTCCAAGATGAGCCCACTGCCCGTGGGCGACACGGCGATCGATGACAAAGAACAGACCAATGGGTGCGCCAAAGAATTCGAAATTTCTGGCTACATGCGTGCGGCGTGCCACTTTATCCTCTCTAGGGATGCCAAGCGCACGATACATATCTTCGGCGAGTGCGAAACGTCGTGATCTCAGCGGCTCCCAGAGGTTGGGCGGATAGATGGGAAAGGCCTCCGATCTTACGAGTCCGGCTTCGTGTTTGCTGCGAGCCATGCGGATGACAGCGTCACGCTTGGTACCGGTAACCGCGATGACACGCCACGCTTGAATATTGCTGCCCGAGGGTGCCCATCTCGCAGCGTCAAAGATTTGTCGCAGGACCGATTCGGGAACCGGATCGGGGAGGAAGTCGCGGATCGAGCGGCGACCGCGAATGGCGTCAGAGACATTCATGACGATCACCTAAATAAATGTAAATGGTGGGGTGGCGTCTACCTAAAGATCACTCTAACTACATAATTTTTATGTATTTAATTTGATGTTGTCTTGCCGGATACCCCCAAATAGACCCCCAGAACTGCTGCGCTAGGCGCCTCCAGTTTGTCGCATCCTAGCGCGGGGGGACAGAGGTCCCCAATCTTATCAGCGGTGGTGAAGGGCCAGCGGAAAGACCTCGGCTAGTCCGATCGTTGTGTTGGCGTCTAGGGAGAGCAGCGTCCTTGCGACTGACGTTATAGTTCCCGCGGGAGGGTGAAATTAGGAGGGTCATGTGGGAATGGCTAACCAATCTTTTTTGGTCTCACGATGTCTCTGAAGGCGAAAAACGAAAAGACGGCGACACGATGCCTATCGTAGCCAACTCGTCAGATGGTGAGGATTATGACGGTGACGGAGGAGATAGTGGTGGGGGCGATGGTGGTGGAGAGTGAGATTCCTTCAGAGAGTGAGATTCCTTCAGAGTGAAACGAACTAGCCGATGACACCCGAACGTTGCGCATCACTCTCAGTGTTCTACGACGGCGCCTGTCCACTGTGCCAACGAGAAATCGCTCTCTATGCGCGATCTGGCTGCGACTGTGCCGGTGGAGTTCTTTGGACATCAGCAACTCTGCGCAGCCAGTACCCGTCGGGAAATCGCGCGAAGCGTTGCTTGTGACGTGACCCGGTATCTTTGGTTGAGGTTTACCCTGCGCGCCCGACCGGGTTGATAAAGGTTCTGGGAGTACGGCGACCACCATCGTAGTGAATCAGGCGCATGACGGAAGTAGTTCGGCTGTTGTGCCGTTAGCGGTTACGGAGGGCAAGGGTTGGCGTATTAGGGTTTTAGGGTTAAGTACAAAGAACTCATCTCCGTATACGACGGTAGCGGCAGGTGGTCGGGCTGAAGACTTACAGGCTACAAAGAGCGCGCGTGTTCCTGTGACCATTGAAATGGTGCGGCCTACCGTTGAAACATCAATACCAGCGCAAGCGGAGACAGGATCGACTATCGAGGTACGTTCTACTTTGAACGACTCTGCTGACATGTTCGACGGATTCATAGCTTCTTCCACAGTTCAACTTTCGAAGCAGAAGGTTCGCGCATTTGGTCCTGTTAGTGATGTGTCGGAGGTCTGTTTACCCAAGCCTAAAAAGGTCGCGCCGGGTAAATGGGAGATCGCGGGTAGCCTATCAGTACCAATATCAGCTGGGTCGTTGTATTTGCGGCTGAACATCTTACTCAGGAACTGGAGGTGCGATGGTTGTTCATGGCCTTTCCCAAGTTTTGTTTGGCCGGGTGCAGTCGACTTTGAAAATCCAGTCGAGATAAAGATTGTTGAGCAGCGGTCTTCAGCAGTTTCTTTCGTTAGTACTGCAGTACTGCAGTAAAATTCTCTGGTGGGCATAAATCAGGCGGTCGTGAGTCATCAGCGGATGCGATAACAAAGAGAGGCGCGGTTGAGGTTGCTTGCGCCGTGGCATCGGTTGTGCAGGACTTGAATACGGGAAGTGCATACGAGATTACATTGGACGCCGGGCCGCAGCGTCGCAGGGAGGTCGTACAAGCGACCATTACGTATACGAGTGGGGATCGCCACATACGGTTTCGAAACTATAAGCTTGCGGAAACTATGTCGGTCGTTTGGCGTAAAGCCGGTGAGATGTTCACTATTTTGCTTTGCCAGGTAACAGTTGGGTTTCGATTTGCTCAGATAACGTCTGGACCGTCCAAGACGGCTATCGCCTGATCACGCACCGCTTCGACAAAGCGCTGACTGCGGCGAATCAAAACGACATCGAGGTCGCCCGACCTGCCGAGATGTCGTTGGTCACCGACGTGGGCTGCGGCACAGGTGGGGCGCTCACGGTCTCGGGTTTCGTATTCGGCGTCTCGGAGACAGAGCCGCCGCTCTCTGCCGAGCCAGTGCAGGCGCATCGCTTCGAGATTGAGTTGACCCGCTCGGGTGAAGTGTTGCGCACAACATTGACCCCGACCGAGTTCGTCTTGCCCGCCGTCTGCGCATCGCCCAAGAACGAACTGACCCAGTTTTGCGCGGAGGCAAAACGCGCTGTCGGGTGGTAGTAATTGTTAGGCCGTTGCAATAGCGGCGTATCCCACATAGTGGAAGCAAGTCCTCCAATAAAAAGGCAGGCCATAATATTTAACATCGATCGGCTCACTTACGCGGAACATGCCGCCGCCCGTTTGGTAGAGAGCCGCACCGGTCCGGTGTCGATCCCCGCCGTTTCGGTAACAATTTTTAAGAATCAGGGTAGGGTTACTGAGCGCGCGCTGCCGGTGTCGCCAGAGGGGCTCCCCGACTCCTCCGATTGGGGGGCCGTAGGGCCGATTTCGGCGAGCCGCTTCGAGACCGAGCCGGGCACCCGGGGGGTAAACCGCAAGGCGATCGCTCTACGGGCGCCCCAATTACGCCCTATCTTGCAAAACGCGCCCAGTGCTACTATCCGGCGACGTCTAGCTTGAGAGCAAGTGGGATCTAAAGCGCTCTCTTTACCAATCTTTTCGCTAAGGAACTTGCGACACCCCTACCGCCCGAATATATTACGAAGGCATCTTCCTGTTTAGGACTCAATTTTAGGACACATTGCCAATGAACAAATTCTCCTCGCTGAAAAATATCCCCATCGCGGTTGCGTTGGTCGGCAGCTTGATGCTGTCCTTGGCCTCCGTGCCCTCGTTTGCTCAGAGTGCGGGCAGTAATGGCGCCAATGGCACCACTGTTGTAGCTTGCCCGGGCGGCACGGGCGGCACCGGCGGTGCTGCAGGGGCGAACAACAATGCAAACGGCGGCAACGGCGGCGACGGCGGCAACGGCGGCAACGCGGCGGCCGTCGGCGCGACGTGTCAAAATGGCGGCGGGGGTGGCAACGGTGGTGCAGGTGGCGCCGGCGGAACGAACGGCGCAGCTGGTGCGGCTGGTACGGCTGGTGCGGCTGGCGCCGCCGGTGGCGCTGCCGATGCAACAGGTGATGGAATCAGATCCGGCTCGGCGGGAACCGCAGGTACAGGGGGCGCTGCGGGTACCGTTGGTGCAGGGGGCGCAGCTGGTCAAGGCGCGGTCGGCGGCAACGGCGGCGCGGGCGCTAACGGCACGAACGCTTCCTGCACTGAATCAGCGGACGGCAGCGTGACCTGCACAGCAGGCACAGCCGGCGGGGCGGGCGGTGTCGGCGGTGTCGGCGGTAACGGCGGGGCGGGCGGTAAGGGCGGCAACGCCGGCAATGGCGGTGCGGGTGGTAAAGCGGGTAGCCTCGTTGCCAGCACATCGACCTCAATCGCGGTTGGCAACGCCGGAAATGGCGCCACCGGCACGGCTGGTGGCAATGGCGCCAACGGCACGGATGGCGCCAACGGCACGGTTGGTGGCAATGGCGCCAACGGCAGCGGATCAACCGTCGGTGCGGACGGCACCGCTGGCACGAATGGTGCTGCGGGCACGGCGGGTGAAAACGGTACTAACGGGACAGCGGGAGCGGCGGGCGGATCCGTAAGCGCAACGGCAGCAGGTGCGATTGCAGTGGGCAGCGCCGATGGAGCATTCAATGGAGCGCAGGCGACGGCGACGGGTGCGGTCGCGATCGGCTCTGCGGTTGCCTCTGCCCAGCAAAGCGGCGCGTCTGCCGGGGCAGCCAACTCCGTGGCGATCGGCTCGGGCGCAAGTGTGAGCGCTGCGGCAACTAATTCAGTTGCGATCGGCGCCGGTGCGACGGCCACTGCCGCGAATCAGGTTGTGCTCGGCACAGCTGCGTCTACCGTCGTAGCCGCTGGTGGAGCGAGTTTCGGCAAAAACGTCACCATGAATGCTAATCGCATTACAGGGTTGGCAGACGGTACAGCCGCAACTGATGCCGCGACGGTCGGTCAGGTCCAGGCGGAAACCGCCGCTCGCACGGCGGCCGACACAACTCTGCAGACCAACATTGACAAGGAAGTGACGGACCGTAAGGCGGCCGACACAACTCTGCAGACCAACATTGACAAGGAAGTGACGGACCGTAAGGCGGCCGACACAACTCTGCAGACCAACATTGACAAGGAAGTGACGGACCGTAAGGCGGCCGACACAACTCTGCAGACCAACATTGACAAGGAAGTGACGGACCGTAAGGCGGCCGACACAACTCTGCAGACCAACATTGACAAGGAAGTGACGGACCGTAAGGCGGCCGACACAACTCTGCAGAACAACATCAACACTGAAACCGCCGCTCGCACGACGGCCAACACAACTCTGCAGAACAACATCAACACTGAAATCGCCGCTCGCACGGCGGCAGATGTGACTCTGCAAAACAACATTAACGCTGTGTCTGCCCGTGTGACGCAGTTGGGTCAGCGTGTGGACTCGCTAACTGAGGAAAGCCGTCAGGGTATCGCGATGGCGATGGCGCTGGCGGCAATCCCGACCGTCAATTACGGCAAGTTCAGCCTCGGGATCGGCGTCGGTAACTTTGCGTCCGAGACGGCCGCTGCGGCAGGCGTGGCTTTCAATGTCAGCGAGCGGGTGAAGTTCAAGGTGGGTTTTTCCACGACCAGTGACGAGTCGGGTGGCTCGGTTGGTTTTGCAATCGGCTTCTAAACCGCCCCCAACCTCGATATCAAAAGCGGCCCCTGCAAAGGGGCCGTTTTTTTTAATGCTTTAGAATCTGCGACGCTCTTGAATAAGCCGCCGTAAATCGGAAGCGAACCGATCGATTTCGAGATTCGGCTGCGCAATAAGTCGCAGCCGGCTCTGACGGTCATAGACGTAGATCGTGGCGGAATGATCGATGGTGTAGTCGTCGCCCTTCGTAGGAACCTTCACGGCGATGGCACCAAACGCCTCGACTACCTTTTCAAGAGTGGCGGGCTCGGGCCGCAGCCCGATGAACGACTCATCAAAACTTTTGACATAGGCACCAAGGCGGTCGGGGGTGTCGCGCTCAGGATCGACGCTGACGAGCAGCACTTGCACCTCGTCGGCATCCTCACCCAAAGAATCACGCACCTGACGCAGGCGCATGAGCGTGGTGGGACAAACGTCAGGACAGCGTGTGAAGCCAAAGAATACGAGCGTGATCTGATCTTTAAAGTCATCGATATGACGAATATTTCCCTCGGTATCGGGGATGTCGAGCCCTCGCCCATAAGCAAAGTTAGTGACCTCTGTCGCGTTGAACGACGGCGGGGGCAGTGTGATCCGAGGGGCCTATCAGCTCTCACGCAACTGGCGCTTCAACCTCGCGTACCTGCTCAATGATACGAACCGGGACGTGGCGGCTGCGGTAACCATCCCCTCGGCCCGC